>FTKM01680072.1_pt1 | contig 206926 bp, 202 predicted proteins | sample 1658051 | NCBI WGS metagenome assembly FTKM01 (sample SAMEA3914794, study PRJEB12502) | metagenome | biome: forest; material: soil | place: Canada | collected 2011-07-05 | depth 0.1 m | reverse complement strand
GCTTCGCCGGGCAGGGCCGGGGTGATGGCCACGCCGTTGATGCGGATATAGGTCTGGTCGAGGTCGATGACCTCGCGCAGCAGGATGCGGCCGCCGCCCAGTTCCTCGCGCCACACCATGATGGCTTCAAAGGTGAGCGCGCTTTCGCACAGGCCGCGGATCATGGTGTCGCGGCCGGCCTCGATGCGCTTGGCGATGGCGATTTCGCCCTCGCGGCTGAGCAGCTCGACCGAGCCCATTTCGCGCAGGTACATCCGCACCGGATCGTCCGTGCGGTCGAAATTGCTCTGCTTGTCGGCGGCCTCGGCGACGGCGGTCTCTTCGCGCACGGCCACTTCGCCGCCCTCGGGCACTTCGGCGTCTTCTTCCGCCTCGACCACGTTGACGCCCATCTCGCTCAGCATGGCGAGGGTGTCTTCGATGGCTTCGGAGGTGACTTCCTCCGAGGGCAGGACCTTGTTCAGCTCGTCCATGGTGACGTAGCCGCGGGTCTTGGCCTGTTTGATGAATTTCTTGACGCCCGCGTCGGTCAGGTCGAGCAGAGGGCCGTCAGTCGAGGCGCCCTCGGGGGTCTCGGTCGTTTCGCTCATTTAAATCTCCGAGCCCTGCGCGAAGCCAGAAAAGGCGCGAACAGGGTAAATATTCCATGCAAAGTTTCGGCCAGCCTTAATCTTTAAGACCCGCCATCCACCCAATCCGTTCCCATTCCGATCAAACGCTTGAGAGCATCGCGCTCCGCCTTCAGACGCTCTATGGCGATCATGCCCTCGCGGCCCGCAAGATCGCTCTTGGCGGCGTTGATGGCACGATCGAGAGCCGCTGAACGCGACAGCTTCTCGAAAGCATTAGACCACTGGGACCGGGCGATGGCTGGTTGAAGGTCCGATTTAAGGAAAGGGGCTTTCGATTTCGAAGCCGCCTTGTCGATTTCACCGAGCAACGCGCCGTATCCTACGGACGCCAGATGGCGTGCGAGGGCGCTTGAGTCAAGGACATCGGCGTCAAGTCGCAGGCGAATGATTTCCTTCGCCAATTCGTCCAGGGCCGGATCGCCGAAGCCGTCCGCCTCCAGCGTCTCCAGGAAGGGGTCCAGACAGGCCGGGTCGGCGAGGGCGTATTGGGCCAGCGCCGCCGGCCAACTGTCCACCCCGCGACGCAGGGAGGCGCTGCCCGCGCGGCCGGCGGCGGTCATCGGTGCGTCCTCGTATTCGGGCCGGCGCGGGTCCCTGCGCCAGGTTCCGCGCGGGGTCTGGCGACGCGTGGCCGGGGTGCGACCGAACAGGGCGTCCATCCGACGCAGCAGGTCGTCGCGGTAAGCGGATGACAGGTCGGGATCCTGGATCGCCGACGCGGCCGTGCGCAGCCGCGCCTTCAGGCCAGCCTTGCGCTCAGGCGTGTCCAATGGCTCCAAATCGCGCTCGCGGCCAAACAGCACCTCGATGAAGGGCCGGGTCTCGGCCAACTGGGCCTTCAGCGCACCGGCGCCCTGTTCGCGCAGCACATCGTCAGGGTCCTTGCCGCCGCTGACGATGGCGAAGCGGAAGGAGCGGCTGGATTTCAGCAGCGGCAGCGCCCGGTCGATGGCGCGGAAGGCGGCGCGCTGGCCGGCCTTGTCGCCGTCGAAGCAGAGGGTCGGCTCGGGATGCAGCCGCCACATCACCTCCATCTGCTCCTCGGTCAGGGCGGTGCCCATGGCCGCGACGGCCGCGATGCCGGCCCGCTGGCAGGCGATCACGTCCATATAGCCTTCCACCACCACCAGGGCGGCGTTTTGCTCGCCGGCGGCCATCAGCTTGCGCGCCTCGGCCATGCCATAAAGGACGCGGCCCTTGTGGAAGAGCTCGGTTTCCGGCCCATTCAGATACTTGGCCCGGGCGTCGGGGTTCATCGCCCGCCCGCCCATGGAGACCACCCGGCCTCTGGAATCGGCGATGGGGAAGATGATCCGCTCGCGGAAGCGGTCATAGGGTGCGCCGCCATCCTCCGGCGCGATCAGCAGGCCGGTCTCGACCAGTTCGCCGGGCGAGGCGCCCTTGGTGACCAGATAGTCCTTCAGCGCTGTGCGCCCCTGCGGCGAATAGCCCAGCCGGAACCTGGCCCACTCGCTCTCCGGCAGGCCGCGCTTGATCAGATAGGCCCGGGCCTCGGCGCCCACGGGCCGGCGCAGCTCCGCCTCGAACCATTTGGCGGCCAGCTCCAGCCAGTCCGACAGGGTCTGCCGCGCCTTGTCCTGCTCGACGGCGCGGGGATCGACCGCGGGCAGGGCGACCCCGGCCTCCGACGCCAGCCGCTCCACCGCCTCGACGAAGCTCAGCCGCTCGGTCTCCTGCAGGAAGCTGATCAGGTCGCCGTGCTTGCCCGAGGAGAAGTCGTGGAAGAAGCCCTTGTCGTCGTTGACGTAGAAGGACGGCGTCTTCTCCTTGGAGAAGGGCGACAGGCCGACATATTCGCGGCCCTGACGGCGCAGTTTGACGCTCCGTCCGATGACATCGGACAGCCGCAGCCGCGATTTGATCTCGTCAAGGAACCGGTCGTCGAAGCGCACGGGGCGATGATAGCGCGGTTAAGGGCGCAGGCTAAGCGGGTCCTTTGGCGCATTGCGTCTTGGCTATTGTTCACCAACTAGCAAAGTGTCATCATCGGCTGGCAAGAGCATCGAAGGAGCGTGGGTCATGCAATCCCAACCGATCGTGTCCCAGGCGGAATGGCTGGCCGCGCGCCGCGCGTTGCTGGCCAAGGAAAAGGCTCACATGCGCGCCGGCGCCGCCCTGGCGGCCGAGCGGCGGGCCCTGCCGTGGGTGCGGGTCGACAAGGCCTATCGGTTCGACACCAACGACGGGCCAAGGACCCTGGCCGAACTGTTCGGGGACAAGCGCCAGCTGATCGTGCACCACCTGATGTACGGCGCCGACTGGGCCGCGGCCTGCCCGGGCTGCTCCTTTCAGGCCGAACATATAGACGGGCCGGCGCCGCACCTGGCGCAACACGACACGAGCATCGTCGCCGTCTCTAGCGCGTCGTTGGAGAAGCTGAACGCCTACAGGGCGCGGATGGGCTGGCGGTTTGACTGGGTGTCGTCCGGCGGCGGCGACTTCAACCGCGACTTCCGGGTCACCTTCACCGACCACGATGTCGCCTCCGGCCAGGTCGACTACAACTTCAGCACCATCACCACCGACGCCCGCTACGTCGACCGCGAACTGCCCGGCGTCAGCGTCTTCCGCAAGGACGAGGCGGGGCAGGTCTTCCACACCTATTCCACCTACGCCCGCGGCCTCGACGCCCTGCTCGGCGCCAACCACTACCTCGACATCACGCCCGAAGGCCGCAACGACGCCGCCTATCCGAACTGGCCGAGCAGAAGGGACGAGTATGGGGCGCAATGAAAAAGCCCAACGCGCCAGAATTTGGCTGGTTAGTCGCCAGCGACAGGGATTGAACCTGCACCCGTAAGGGCGGGGGAGACCCCGGCGTCTACCAATTCCGCCACGCTGACGTTGCAACCTTATCGAACGTCGCCAAAATCGACAAAGCGTGAAATCGGCCGACTGAAATCGTCGCCCCGGGCTTGACCCGGGGCCAGCGGTTCCGACGCTTTTCCGACGACGTCCGAGGGGCCGGCCCGTCCGGCCCCGGGTCAAGCCCGGGGCGACGAGGAAGAAGGGGCGCCCAATCTAAACCGGCTCGTCGTTCTCCGGCGAACCCTTCGCTTCTTCCTTGGCCTCGATGATGTGTTTCGACGGCGGGTCGAGCACCTCGCCGAAGCCGAGCAGCACGCTGGCCATCATCAGGCCGCCGCGCGCGCGGCGGCCTGCGCCTCTGGCGAAGCGGGCCACGAAGGGCGCGAGCACGGCCAGGATGGCGAAGGCGATGGCGTATTTGATCCAGACGGGCATGGCCTGGAAGATAGGCGCCCTGGGCTAATGCGCCAAATGCCCAAGCTTGTCGGGGTTGCGCACGACATAGATGGCGGCCAGCCGGTCTTCGTCCTGCGGCTCGAACGAGATGGTGAAGGGGCCGTCGGGGCCTTCGATCACCACGCCGAGATAGCCGTTGATCCTGGCGGGCCGAGCCGCCGTCATCGGCTCCAGGTTGCCGCGCCACAACAGGCCCTGCACCAGCGCCAGCATGTCGTCCGGCCCGGTCATGACGCGCAGCGCCGCCTTGCGCTTGCCGCCGCCGTCGGTGACCAGCACCGCGTCCTCGGCCAGCATGCCCTTGAGCGCCGTCAGATCGCTGCGCCGGACCGCGTCGATGAAGGCGGTCACCAACCGGCTCGCGGCGTCCTGCGGCACGGCGAAACGCGGCTGGGAGGCGCGGACATGCTCGCGGGCCCTTACGGCCAGCTGCCGGCAGGCGGCGGGACTGCGCTCCAGGGTCAGGCCGACCGCGTCATAGTCCTCGTCGAACACGTCGTGCAGCAGGAAGACGGCGCGTTCCAGCGGCGACAGGCGTTCCAGGGCCAACAGGAAGGCCACCGAAACCTCCTCCGCCCGCTCCACCGGGTCCTCGGCCATGTCCTCCACCAGCGGCGAGGGCAGCCAGGGGCCGCGATAGGCTTCCCGCCGCACCTTGGCCGCGCGCAGCCGGTCCAGGCAGAGGCGGGTGGTGGTCCGCACCAGCCAGGCGGTGGGATCTTCGATCTGGGTCCGGTCCGCGCCCTGCCAGCGCAGCCAGGCTTCCTGCACCGCGTCTTCCGCCTCGGCCACCTCGCCCAGCATCCGGTAGGCCAAGCTGGTCAGGCGCCGTCGCTGGGCTTGGAAGAGGTCGAGGTCGGTCATGGCGTTCTCCGCGACGTCGGTGCGACGCCCTCTCCTTCGACAAGCTCAGGATGAGGGCGACTTTGACGCCGACGATTCAATAGAAATCCTCACCCTGAGCTTGTCGAAGGGCGAAGCGCGAAGCGTGAGGATTGCGGGCCCTCCGCAAGTGGTGCGTCTAGGCGGCCTGGGGCAGGGGTTGGTGAAACGGCGCGGCCTCGCCGGCGACGACCACCTTGGAGCAGGCCTTGCCGTAGCCGAGGGCGTACTTCAGCGTCGGATACATCCGCGCCGTGGTCAGCGCCATGCCCAGGGCGACCAGGCCCTGTTGGCCCCACCGCCGGACCACCTCCTCCCGCAACGCATCAGCCTCGTCCAGGCGCCGCTCCAGCGAGGCCTTGGCGAAGCGGTAGGCGAGGGCGGCGTCCGCGCCCATCATGGCCTCGTCGCCGGCCAGGATGGCGCGCAGCACCTCCGGCTTCACCCCGCCGGCGCTGGCCATGTCGACGCCGATCTGGGTGCAGGGGCCGCAGTCCTCCGCCAGGGTCCCGACAATGCCGGCGGCGGCCAGGGCGGCGGCCGGCGCGGCCTTGCGGTCCACCAGGCCGGTGACGAAGCCGAACCTGAGGAAGCTGGCCGGGCTGGCGGCCAGCACGGCGCGCAGATAGCTGGCGTCATAGGTCCAGGTCCGTTCCATCTTCGTGATGGTGCGGCCGAGCAGGGCTCTAAGCATGGGGTTGCTCCTTCTGTGTGAGGGCGATCAGGCCGAGGCCGATCAGGGCCGGCAGGAAGACGCCGGGAAAGTCGCGGGCAAGGTCGTGGCCACAGGTCGGGCTGACGATGGCCGCGCGGATGTGGATGAGGGCGTGCAGGCTGAGGAAGGCTGTCGCCGCGATGAGCGCCGGCAGCATTGAGGCCGGCCGCCAGGCGAAGGCCGCGAACCCGCCGCCGACCACCAGATAGGCCGCGCCGATATCGGCGATGAAGTGGGCGTTATAGGGCCCGGTCAGGGTGACGCCCGGCACGGCGTGATACCACCAGACCGGGGCGGCCAGCATGGCGAGGCCGTTGGCGGCCATGACGGCGGCGGTGAGGATGGCCAGGGTTCGGCTGAGCATGCGCAGGTCCTTTTGAGCCAAGGACGCGCGACACGAGGGTGTTGTGACATGGGGAGCAAAATATCCGCTCATCCCGGCGAATGCCGGGACCCAGATCGTATGGCTCGGTCGGGAAAGTTGGCACGCCACAAGGCTTTAGGGCTTGTCTGCCAACGCGGCTCTTTATGATCTGGGTCCCGGCATTCGCCGGGATGAGCGGAGTTTAAATAGGCCTCAAAGCGCGCGCCTACCGCCCCTCGAACTTCGGCGCGCGCTTTTCCCGGAACGCCGCGACCCCTTCGCGGACGTCCTGGCTGGGGTTGGTGATCATCACCGCCATCTGGGCGTCGGCCAGGGACGATTCCAGGCCGGTGGTCAGGGCCTTTTCCATCATCATCTTGGTCAGCCGCACCGCCAGCGGCGCCTTGGCCGCCAGGGCCTCGCAGAAATCCAGCGTGCGGTCCTCGATCCCGGCGTCGTCCACCACCTCGGTGACCAGGCCCAGCCGCTCGGCGACCTCAGCCGGATAGATCTCGTGCATCAGGCTCATCTTCAGCGCCCGGTCCAGGCCCATGGCGTGGGGGAAGAGCCAGGCGCCGCCTTCGTCGGGGAGCAGGCCGGCCTTGTTGCTGGTGTCCCCCAGCTTGGCCGAGCGGGCGGCGAAGCGGAAGTCGCAGGCGAGGGCGAGCGCGAGGCCTCCCGCCACCGCATAGCCGCGCACCATGGCCAGGGACGGCTTGTCCAGCCGGCGCAACGCCAGCACCACCGCCTGCATGCCCTCGCGCATCTCGCGGCCATGGCCCATGGGCGAGCGGGCGACATTGCGCCCGTGCTCGGGATCGCCGCCGGAGAGGTCGCCGCCGGTGCAGAAGGCCCGCTCGCCGGCGCCGGTCAGGATCAGCGCCCGCAAGCTGTCGTCGTCGCGATAGAGGGCGATGGCGGCCTGCAGTTCCGTGGTCATCACGTGGTTGTAGGCGTTCATCCGCGCCGGCCGGTTCAGGGTGATGCGCGCCACGCCTGGCCGGGGCGTGTCGCAGGCAAGCGTCTTGAAGACCTGATCGGCGAAGCGGCTGTCAGCGTGCATTGAACACCGGCTTGGTCTTGGCCACGAAGGCGGCGGAGGCGGCCTTATGGTCCTCGGTCATCATGGTGCGGACCATGTGGGTGGCCTCCACATCCAGCACCTGGCTCAGGGTGCCGGTCTGGGCGGCGTTGAGGTTCTTCTTCATATAGCCGATCGCCAGGGTCGGCAGGCCGGCGAGGTAGCGGGCGTAGTCGTGCGCCACCGCCGCCAGTTCGTCGGCCGGGACCGCCTTGTTGACGATGCCCAGGGCCAGGGCCTCGCGGCCGGTGATGACGTCGCCGGTGAAGTAGAGTTCCCGCGCCTTGGCCGCGCCGACCAACTGGGTAAGAAAGTACGAACCCCCGTAATCGCCGGCCAGGCCCACCTTGGAGAAGGCGGTGGTCAGCTTGGCGTCGTCGGCGGCGATGCGCAGGTCGCAGGCCAGGGCGATGGACAGGCCGGCGCCGGCGGCGGGACCGGGGATCACCGCCAAGGTCGGCTTGGGCATCTCATGCAGCCAGCGGACGATGTCGCTGGCCCGGCGCAGGCCGAACGCCCGCTGTTCGAGGCTGAAGCCGTCGCCCGAGTTGGCGCCGGACGCAGTGGCCGCCGCGAAACCCTTGACGTCGCCGCCGGCGCAGAAGGCGCGGCCGGCGCCGGTGATCACCACCGCGCGGACTGAGCGGTCGCCGGCCAGGCGCGGGATCGCCTCCTGCAGCGCGGCCTGCATTTCGTCGGTCAGGGCATTGCGCGCCTCCGGCCGGTTCAGGGTCAGGGTGGCGACGCCGCCCTCAATGGTTTCGAGCAGTTGATCGGTCATGGTCTGTCTCCCTTATCTTCCAAGGCTCGCCAGAACCGTCGTCTGAGCAGAGTCCAGATATTCCTCCAGCCGCACGATCTTGCTGTCCTGAATGCGGACGATCACGCAGGCCAGCAACCGCCAGGGCGTCCCATCGGGCAGGATCGCTTCCAGCACATGCTGTTGCATAAACCCGTCCTTCAGCGCCTCGCGCCGCGTGACCCGGTAGAGCCGGTCCGGCAACTTGCGGGCGAACCAGTCGAGGGAGCGCAGGTTGCGGTCCACATCCTGATCGCGGTCGTCGTTGTTGTGCCAGATGATGGCGTCCGGCGCATAGAAAGCCCGGACCGCCTCGGTGTCGCCTGCTTCGAGCGCGGCCATGAACCGGTCGGCGAAGGCCAGGGTTTCGGCTTCGGTCATCTGCTGTTTCCCACCTTTGTTTTGCGAGATTGTACACAGTGCTTACCCGTTGTCGCGGGTTGAGGGTGGTCGTGTGGTCGTGCGTCCTTCGACGCGCCGCTTCGCGTCGGCTCAGGATGACGTAGAGGGGTTGGGCATTAGCGTGATGTGCGGGGGCCCGCGCCATCTTCTTCCCGCATCCAAAATTCTACGTCATCCTGAGCCGCGCCTCTTGGGGCGCGTGTCGAAGGACGCACGGGGCAGATGCAAGCCGCTTTCACAGCTTCGAAGTAGAGGGAGACCATGTCGCCCAGTTGGACCTATATCCTGCTCTGCTCCGACGGCTCTTACTACGTCGGCTGCACGACCAACCTTTTGCAGCGCTTCGGGGAACACCAAGCGGGGACCCATGATGGCTACACCGCCGCGCGTCGGCCGGTGACGATGGTCTGGTCCGAAGAATTCCCATCGCTCGATCAGGCCATCGATTGGGAGCGGCGGCTGAAACGCTGGTCGCGCAAGAAGAAGGAAGCCGTGATACGCGGTGAGTTTCAGCTGCTGCCGAGCCTCTCGAAGAAGGGCTTCAGACCCTCCAAAGCACCCTGATGAGCCGCCCCTCTACGTCATCATGAGCCGACGCGAAGCGGCGTGTCGAAGTGGGCGCGGCTCAGGATGACGTGGGATGGTGGATGCAACAAAATGAAGAAGAGGACGATCAACCCTCTACGTCATCCTGAGCCGGCCCGGAGGGCCGCGTCGAAGGACGCACGAAGCCCATCGCCCTTGACCGACTCCCCCCACGCTCCTAAGTACCCCGCCGTTTGCGCGGCGGGCGGGGGGCGACTCCGGCCCGCCTTTTTGCAACTGTGCATCTGTTGAACCGTCAAAAGGAGTCGGACATGGCCGAGAAGCTCAAGTCTGGCGCCACCGGCGTGCTCGCCCTGGCGGACGGGACCATCATCGAAGGCATCGGCGCCGGCGCGGTCGGCGAGGCCCTGGGCGAGGTCTGTTTCAACACCGCCATGACCGGGTATCAGGAAATCCTGACCGACCCCTCCTACATGGCCCAGATCGTCGCCTTCACCTTCCCGCACGTGGGCAATACCGGGGTGAACGTCGAGGACGTGGAAGGCTTCGGCGACGCGGGCGCGGCCACCGCGGCGCGGGGCGCCATCTTCCGCGATGTGCCGACCCCGCCGGCCAACTGGCGCGCCGACGCGGACCTGGACGGCTGGATGAAGCGGCGCGGCGTGGTCGCCCTGGCCGGCATCGACACCCGGGCGCTGACCCTGGCCATCCGCGAAAAGGGCATGCCGCATGCGGTGATCGCCCACAATCCGGACGGGGTGTTCGACCTGCCGGCGCTGACCGCCAAGGCCCGCGCGTGGAAGGGCCTGGAAGGCCTGGACCTGGCCAAGGACGCCACCTGCCTGCAGCCCTTCACCTTCGACGAGGGCCTGTGGGCCTGGCCGGACGGCTACGAAGGCCCGATGGACCAGCCGAAATACGAGGTCGTGGTGGTCGACTTCGGCATCAAGCGCAACATTCTGCGCGCCCTGACCAGCGTCGGCGCCCGCGCCCATGTGGTTCCGGCCAAGACCTCGGCCGAGGATATCCTGGCCCGCAAGCCCGACGGCGTGCTGCTCTCCAACGGCCCCGGCGATCCGGCGGCCACCGGCGAGTATGCGGTGCCGGAAATCCGCAAGCTGATCGAGAGCGGCGTGCCGGTGTTCGGCATCTGCCTCGGCCACCAGATGCTGGCGCTCGCGCTGGGCGCCAAGACCCGCAAGATGGACCAGGGCCACCACGGGGCCAACCACCCGGTGAAGGACCTGACCACCGGCAAGGTCGAGATCGTCTCGATGAACCACGGCTTCACCGTCGACCGCGAGACCTTCCCCGCCGGCGTGACGGAGTCCCACATCTCCCTGTTCGACGGCACCAACGCCGGCTTCGCCGTAGCCGGCAAGCCGATCCTGTCGGTGCAGCACCACCCGGAAGCGTCGCCGGGGCCGACGGATTCGCTCTATGTATTCAAGCGGTTCGCCGAGATGATGGACAAGGAGCGGTAGGGCTGGCCGAACCGCCTGCGCTCGCCCCCTCCGTCAAAGCGTTCCGCTACGCTTCACGCTTCGCCACCTCCCCCGCATCGCTGCGCTCGCATGGGAGGAGGATGACACACAGATCTTCTCCTCCCCCGTGAGCGAAGCGAAACGGGCGGAGGTGGCGCGGCGCTGGAGCGTAGCGAAAGCGACGTGACGGAGGGGGCGAGCGCCGGCGACAAGACTGGGCGCTCTTGTCCCACCCCAATCCCCCTTTCGGCGAGCGCCGTTGACCGCCCCCTCAAAACCCCCACAAGGTTAACGCCGTCGATTGACGACCGCCGGGGGGCGCGCTGTGACGGTCAGTATTTCCTACTTCAGCCTGGCCTCGATCTGGGCGTTGGCGCTGTTCCTGGCGATCATGATCCCGCGCGCCCTGTTCCACCTGGGCCATGTCACCGTGGGCGCGATCACTCGAAAGCCGGTCCCGTCGGACCGCTGGCTCCTGGCCATCGCCGTTGCGATGCTGATCTGCGCCGGTTTGGCGCTGGCGGCCGAGGTGTTCCAGGCCAGGACCCAGGACTTGCTGGCGCAGTCGGAGCTCTTGGTCCTCAACCTGCTGCTGTTCGCCGCCCCGGCGGTGCTGCAGGTGCTGCGGGCCTTCTTCCGGCGGCGCATCAAGCAGGGGCGGGGGTTGAGCCATGTCCTGATGGCCCTGGCCATCCTGTCGCTGCCGGCCAGCATGGCCACGGCGACCGCCGCCCTGCTGCAATCGACGGCAGCCGCCGCCCCGGCGGATAGTCCGGCCACGGCCATCGGCGATTCCAGCTATTTCACCGACAACGGCGTGGCCAACGATCCGGTGGATTATCCCATCGCCACCTGGCTGCAGAAGAATCTGGCCTTCACCCACACCTTCAAATTCCGGCATGGGGTGAACTTCTATCGCCAGATTCCGGTCTTCACCGGCTTCTGGTTCGACGAGACCACCGACGTGCTCAGCTTCGACGGCACGGACACCTTCGGCGTTTTGGTCAGCCCGATCACCTTCGTGCGGGCCAACTGGGCCATGGCGCTGGCGGTCTTCATCTACAAGCTGGTCTGCGCCCTGGTGCTGGTGGCGGTGACCTTCGACGCCCTGGTCCGTCCGCTGGTGGACCGGGCGGCCCACCTGTCCAGGCGGACGACGAAGTAGTTTCCGGTGCCGCGCCCGTTCGGCTTGCGCCCGCCCGAGTCCCCCTCTAAACGACCCCCTTAACCTACAAACCGGCGGTGACGGGCGCGCGAAGAGCGCGACCTCGCCCACGCGCGCGAGAAAACATGCCCAAACGCACCGACCTTAAATCGATCCTGATCATCGGCGCCGGGCCCATCGTGATCGGCCAGGCCTGCGAGTTCGACTATTCCGGCGTGCAGGCCTGCAAGGCGCTACGGGCCGAGGGTTACCGGATCATCCTGGTCAATTCCAACCCCGCCACCATCATGACCGACCCGGACGTGGCGGACGCAACCTACATCGAGCCCATCACCCCGGCCTTCGTCGCCAAGATCATCGAAAAGGAGCGGCCCGACGCCCTGCTGCCCACCATGGGCGGCCAGACCGCGCTGAACACCGCGCTCGCTCTGGAGGCCTCGGGCGTCCTGGCCAAATACGGCGTTGAGATGATCGGCGCCAAGGCGGAGGTGATCGACAAGGCCGAGGACCGGCAGAAATTCCGCGACGCCATGGACCACCTGGGGCTGGAAAGCCCGCGCTCCCGCGTCGCCCATACCCTCGAGGAGGCCCACGGAGGCCTGGAGTTCGTCGGCCTGCCCGCCATCATCCGCCCATCCTTCACCCTGGCCGGCACCGGCGGCGGCATCGCCTACAATGTCGAGGAGTTCCGCGAGATCGTCGAACGCGGCCTGGACCTTTCCCCCACCCACGAGGTGCTGATCGAGGAGAGTGTGCTGGGGTGGAAGGAGTATGAGATGGAGGTGGTCCGCGACAAGAACGACAACTGCATCATCGTCTGCTCCATCGAGAACATCGACCCGATGGGGGTGCACACCGGCGACTCCATCACCGTCGCCCCGGCCCTGACGCTCACCGACAAGGAATACCAGCGCATGCGCGCCGCCTCGATCGCGGTGCTGCGCGAGATCGGCGTCGAGACCGGCGGCTCCAACGTCCAGTTCGCCGTCAACCCGGCAGACGGACGGATGCTGGTGATCGAGATGAACCCGCGGGTGTCGCGCTCCTCGGCGCTGGCGTCCAAGGCCACCGGCTTTCCCATCGCCAAGGTCGCCGCGCGGCTGGCGGTGGGTTACACCCTCGATGAGCTGATGAACGACATCACCGGGGCTACGCCAGCCTCGTTCGAGCCGTCGATCGACTATGTGGTCACCAAGATCCCCCGCTTCGCCTTCGAGAAATACCCCGGCGCCGACCCCTATCTCACCACCTCGATGAAGTCGGTGGGCGAGGTGATGGCCATCGGCCGCACCTTCGCCGAGAGCCTGCAGAAGGCCCTGCGCGGGCTGGAGACCGGCCTGACCGGCCTGGACGAGATCGAGATCCCCGGCGCCGACGACGAGGATGACGCCGCCGTTCGGGCCGCGGTGGTGCGGGTGCTGGGCATCCCGACCCCTGACCGCCTGAGAGTGATCGCCCAGGCCTTCCGCCACGGGCTGACGGTGGAGGAGATCAACGCCGCCTGCTCCTACGAGCCCTGGTTCCTGCGCCAGATCGAAACCCTGGTCCAGGTCGAGGCCGAACTGCGCCGCCACGGCCTGCCGGCCGATCCGGCCAAGCTGCGGGCGCTGAAGGCCCAGGGCTTCTCCGATGCCCGCCTGGCCAAGCTGACCCAGCAGACCGAGGCCCAGGTGACCAAGGTGCGTCATGAGGTCGGGGTGCGGCCGGTGTTCAAACGCATCGACACCTGCGCCGGCGAGTTCCGCGCCTCCACCCCCTATATGTACTCGACCTACGAAAGCGGTGCGTTCGGCCAGGCGCCCCAGTGCGAGTCCGAGCCCACGGACCGGAAGAAGGCCGTCATCCTGGGCGGCGGACCGAACCGGATCGGGCAGGGGATCGAGTTCGACTATTGCTGCTGCCATGCGGCCTTCGCCCTGGACCAGATCGGCGTGGAGTCGATCATGGTCAACTGCAACCCCGAGACCGTCTCCACCGACTACGACACCTCCGACCGGCTCTATTTCGAACCGCTGACCGCCGAAGACGTGCTGGAGCTGCTCACGGTCGAACAGTCCAAGGGCGAGCTCCTGGGCGTGATCGTCCAGTTCGGCGGCCAGACGCCGCTGAAGCTGGCGCAGGCCCTGGAGGACGCCGGCATCCCGATCCTGGGCACCAGCCCCGACGCCATCGATCTGGCCGAAGACCGCGAGCGGTTCCAGCAACTGTTGCACAGGCTCAAGATCGCCCAGCCGATCAACGCCATCGCCCGCAGCGCCGAGGAGGCTTTCGCCGGGGCGCACAAGGTCGGCTACCCGGTGGTGATCCGGCCCTCCTACGTGCTGGGCGGGCGGGCGATGGAGATCGTCCGCGATGACGAACATCTCGACCGCTACATCCGCACCGCCGTTCAGGTGTCGGGGGACAGTCCCGTCCTGATCGACCAGTATTTGAGCCGCGCCACCGAGGTGGACGTGGACGCCCTGTGCGACGGCGAGACCGTGTTCGTGGCCGGGGTGATGGAACATATCGAAGAGGCCGGCGTCCATTCCGGCGACAGCGCCTGCTCCCTGCCGCCCTTCTCGCTGAAGCCGGAGACCGTCGCCGAGCTGAAGCGGCAGACGGCGGACATGGCCTTCGCGCTGAAGGTGCGCGGGCTGATGAATGTGCAGTTCGCCATCGAGGAGCCGCTGTCGGAGACCCCGCGCATCTTCGTGCTGGAGGTCAATCCGCGCGCCAGCCGCACCGTGCCCTTCGTGGCCAAGACCATCGGCCAGCCGGTGGCCGCCATCGCCGCCAAGGTCATGGCCGGCGTGCCCCTGGCCAGCTTCGGCCTGACCGACAAACTTTATGACCATATCGCGGTGAAGGAGGCGGTCTTCCCCTTCGCCCGCTTCCCCGGCGTCGATACGGTGCTGGGGCCGGAGATGCGCTCCACCGGCGAGATCATGGGCCTGGACTGGCGCCGGCCGGGCGAGGACCTGGGTCCGGCCTTCGCCCGCGCCTTCGCCAAGAGCCAGCTGGGCGGTGGTACGGTGCTGCCCAAGGGTGGCTGCGTCTTCGTCTCGGTGCGTGAGAGCGACAAGCCCTACGTTGTCGAAGCGGTGAAGATCCTGATCGGCAAGGGCTTCAAGGTGATCGCCACCGGCGGCACCTGCGCCTACCTGAAGGGCGAGGGATTGGATGTCGAGCCGATCAAGAAGGTGCTCGAAGGCCGGCCCAATATCGTCGATGCCATGAAGAACGGCGAGGTGCAGCTTGTCATCAACACCACCGAGGGCAAGCAGTCGCTGGAGGACTCATTCTCCATCCGCCGCACCGCCCTGATGGGCAAGATCCCCTACTACACCACCACCGCCGGCGCCCTGGCCGCCGCCCAGGCCATCGGCGTGGAAGCCGACCTCGAGGTGCGGTCACTGCAGAGCTATGGCTGAGGCTTGATGTAGTCGCCGGTCAGGAACTGGGTGAGGGCCGCGCGAAACTCTCCTCGACCAAATTCCTGGCCCTTGGGACATTGATCGGCAGGCGCCTTCACCTTGCAGCCTGGGAGGGCCCAACTGTCCTTGCGATCGATGCGGGCCATGGCGAAAGCCCAGGCCTCAGTGGCGCGTCCAAGCCGGTAGCCGTCCGCGACGAGGCCGGCGCAGGCGGCGTTGACATGTTTCGAGCAGAGCTTCCTGGCCGCCCCATAGTCCTTCAGATAGAGCGCGCGATAGCGCGGGGCGGCGGAGACATCCTCTAGTTTGCCGCCTCGCACATTGAACACCCGCGGCGGCCTCCAGCTGCAGGCGTAGCAGCCGAAGGCGTAGGCGAACCTGTCGTCGCGGCGCTCAATGTCGACGACGCCATCGCCGTCGATATCGGTCGGGAAGACAGCCATGGGCTCGCCTTCGAAGTTTCCGACGTCGACCGTCCGCCACTGGCCGCCGACGAGGTCGACCACCTGGATGTGCGTGCAGCAATGCGCGCCGCCGCTGTAGCTGGCCAGCAGCAACTGAGGCTGTTGGCTTTCCGGATCGATCTTGCCTAAACCAAGGGTGGCGAGGACGTCGTCGTAAGCGATCTCGACCTTGACGTCTGTCCCTCGCCCCTGGGAATCCGCCACATGCAGGACAACCTCGCCGTTATCGTCGCCCCTTGGCGGCGTGCGCGAGGACGACAGGTGAAATGGGCCGAGCAGGGCAGGCAGGCCATGGTCCTTGTCCCACTTCGTCATGGGCCGCGCCGCCGCCGCGGCCGGAAGCGCGAGGAGCACAAGCAACAGAACAATTTGCCTTGGAACGCGGTACATCGCCTGGTGCGACCACAAGCGAAGCCATCCAAAAAGCGCGCTTAACGTCGTCATGCCGCCCCCGCTCTCAAAGCCCGAACCCCAACTCCGCTGATCTTGAGCGGAAGGTTTGGACGACGGCGCCAGACCATCCGGTTCCGTTCGGCCCCAGGCGGTGTTTTATCCTGACGTAGCTCGGAAAAGACACCGTCGCGGGAATGGCGCCCGCGTCTTGCCCGCTCAGGTATCGCGTCCTGTAGTGGGCGATGTCCTGGTACATCGCCGCGATCTGGTCGGCCATGCTGTTGCGGTCCAGATCGCCATGGGTCGCCGTCCAGCTCCCGGACAGGTACTGGAACAGGCCCAGCGCGCTGGACGAGCTATTCTTGAGCTGGGTTCCCAGCTGCGACTCCACGTAGGCCATGTCGACCGCGATCTTGATCTCGTCGTCGCCTCGGTGGTGCGCGACGCCGTAATCGACGATGGCGCCGACCGCCCGCGCCTGGGTCGCGCTCAGCGCGATCGCCGTCGAATAGGTTCGGCCGCTGGGAGTCTTGCGCGCATGCCCGCCGCTATCGCCGGGCCCGCTCGCGAAGCGGCCCTGGTCGTCGTGGTCGGGGTTGAAGCGCAGCAGCCGTTCCGCCTTCGCCAGCCGCTCCGCGCCGGCCTCATCCAGGTCCGGCAGGCGCAACAGCAGGGACAGGATCTGCGCCTGGGCGATGTCGCCCTTCGTCAGGTTCAGGGCGATACGGTCGAGCAGCGCCTCGCGAGGCGCCATGTCCACCGGCGATCCGTAAGCGAGCGACAGCGACCGGTTGATCTCCTCCGTCGGCCGCCTGAGGAACATCCGGCCGAAAGCGCCCTTGCGCGGTTCGATGAGCGGAATGCGGTCGCCAACCCGCAGGCCGACATCGTCGTCGCAGGAAAGGCCGAAGCGGGCGCCGGCCTTGTCGGTGGATCGATCATGCAGTTTGAACAACAGGTCTGGCCTCCATGTCCTGGGGAGAACCACCTATTCCTTCGTCGCGACCTCGTCAAGAACAAAAAGAGAACATCTTGATTCCGTGGCTTGCCGGCCACAGGACTCCCTTGCGTCACCCTTGGCGGCGCGGGCGCGGCGTGTAGAAGCTTTGGCCAACAAGATCCGAGGAGGAAGCCATGGCTGAAGGACGAGTTGCGGGCAAGGTGGCGCTGGTCACCGGTGGGGCGAGCGGGATCGGCGCCGGCTGCGCCGAGGTGCTGGCGCGAGAAGGCGCGGCGGTGGTGATCACCGACATCCAGGATCACAAGGGCGAACAGCTCGCCGCCGACCTGACCAAGGCGGGCCTGAAAGCCGTCTACCTGCACCATGACGTGACCAGCGAGGACGAGTGGATCGACGTCGTCGGCGAGGTGGAGAAACTCCATGGCCGGCTCGACATCCTGGTCAACAACGCCGGCATCGGCATCGGCTGCCCCTCGATCACCGAGATGAGCCTGGCCGATTGGCGCAAGCAGCAGGCGATCAATGTCGAGGGGGTGTTCCTGGGCGTGAAGCATGGGCTGAAGCTGATGCGCAAGGCCGGCAACGGTGGCTCGATCATCAACATGTCGTCGGTGGCGGGGCTGAAGGGCTCGGCGATCCTGGCCGGCTATTGCGCCACCAAGGGCGCGGTGCGGCTGTTCACCAAGTCGGTGGCCCTGGAGTGCGGCCAGGTCGGCGACAAGGTGCGCTGCAACTCTGTCCACCCGGGCCTGATCGAGACCCCGATCTGGCTGTCGATCACCAACCCCACCGGCGCGGGCGGCAACGCCCCGCCGGACCTTGACGCCATGTCCACCATGGCCGTGCCCCTGGGCGTGAAGGGCCTGCCGGAAGACATCGCCAACGGCGTCCTGTGGCTGGCCTCGGACGAGTCCCGCTATGTCACCGGCGCGGAACTGGTGATCGACGGGGGACTGTCGGTGCGCTGAGCCGGCCTTAGAATGTGTCAGGCCATCGCTGGCGGCCATGCTGCACGCCGAGCAACTCGACCGCCCCGTCATGCAAACGATAGGGGATGATGTAAGGTGTTTTGCCGACCACCAACTCCCGCGTGCCGACAATACGCCCGGGGCGTCCGGTCTCCGGAAATCGGGTCAATATTTCGGCCGCCTGAAGCATGAGTTCAACTTGCCGCTTGGCTGCGGCAGGGTTGTTGGCAGCAATGTAATCTCGAGCAGACGCCAAGTCGCGCAGAGCTCGCGCCGTCCAGATTAGCCGCATTTTGGTGGTGGAAGCTCGTCAGGCTGGTCCCATGACCGGACCCAGGCCACGACATCATCGTGAGCCACGACTCTACCGTCGTCAGCATCCTTCAGGCCCTCTTCAATGGCCGCACGCCGCCAATCTTCGAGCTCAACATAGTCCTTCACCGCCTGCTCGATCACCCATGATTTGGATCGATCCAGCGAACTTGCAATCTCGGTGACCCGTTGATTGAGTTCGGGCTGCAAACGCAGGCTGACAGGGGTTGGTTTGTTCATCGGGCTTTCCCACAACGTTCGGGAAAATACTCCCGGCTACAGTGTAGTCAATCGTGATTTAGCCGCCCGCCTTCGCCCCAGCACCAGCATCGCCGAATAGATCCACGCGTAGCTGGACGAGACCGCATAGGGGACGGAGATGGTCGCCCAGACGTTGGGCGTGCCGGCCAGGTGGTGGACGGCGAGCAGGATGGCCAGCACCACGGCGCAGGTGATCGCCGGCGGCAGGATCGCCGCCCAGACGTCCGGCAGGCGCGTCGCCGCCGCTTCCAGGAACCGCTTCAAGCCGAGAGTCAGCAGGCCCGAAACCGTCCCCTGCGCCAGGCCGGCGATCGCCGCTCGCTGCAGCCCATGTGTGTGGTTGGCGAACACCGCCCAGCCACCCATCGCCAGGAAGGCGAAGGCCACGTGGGTTGCGCTGGATCGCGCGAAGGTCTGGAACGGCGTGGCCAAGCGCTTACGGTCGGCGCAAGCGCGGCCTTAGTCAAATACCTTGCATCGCCCCGCCAGCGGTGGAATGCACGGGCGACCGGCGATTGGGCGGCGTGACGGCGGATGCATTGGCGAGCATAGCGACAGCAGAGCCGGCGGCGGTGGCCAACCGGGGCATGATCACCATCTCGATCATGCTCGCCACCATCATGACCGCGCTGGACACCACCATCGCCAACGTGGCCCTGCCGCATATGGCCGGGTCGGTGTCGGCCTCGGCCGACCAGATCACCTGGGTGCTGACCTCCTACATCATCGCCACGGCGATCATGACGCCCATGACCGGCTATTTGGCCGGCCGGTTCGGCCGCAAGAACGTCTTCATCGTCTCGATCATCGGCTTCACCCTGTCTTCGGCCCTGTGCGGCGCGGCGACCAGCCTGGAGCAGATCGTGCTGTTCCGGGTGATGCAGGGGGTGTTCGGCGCGGCCATGATGCCGCTGTCGCAGGCGGTGATGCTGGACATCTTCACCCTGGAGGAGCGCGGCCCGGCCATGGCGGTCTGGGGAATGGGCGTCATGGTCGCGCCCATCATCGGCCCCGTGCTGGGCGGCTGGCTGACCGACGACTTCAGCTGGCGCTGGGTGTTTTACATCAATCTGCCGGTAGGCATTCTCTGCCTCGCCGGGGTGATGACCTTCCTGGAGGATGACCACAATACCGAGCGACGGCGGTTCGACGTCACCGGTTTCGCCTTGCTCAGCGTCATGCTGGCGGCGTTCCAGCTCTTCCTGGATCGGGGTTCGAACAACGACTGGTTCCACTCGGCGGAGACCCAGCTTGAGGCGGCGACGGCGGCGGTCGCCCTCATCCTGTTCCTGGTCCACAGCTTCCTGGCCGACAAGCCCTTCATTCCCCTATCGCTGTTCAGAGACCGCAACTTCTCCGCCGCCACGGTGCTGGGGATTGCCGTGGGCCTGCTGGTCTTCTCGGTGCTGGCGCTGTTGCCGCCGATGATCGAGACGCTGATGGGCTATCCGGTGATCACCACCGGCCTGGTCACGGCGCCGCGGGGTATCGGCAGCCTGGTCTCGATGTTCTTCGTCGGTCGGCTGGTCGGACGGGTCGATACCCGCCTGATCATCCTCACGGGCCTGAGCATGTTCGCCGTGGCCTTCTGGCAGATGAGCCACTTCAATCTGCAGATGAACGCCTATCTGATCGCCACCACCGGCTTCGTGCAGGGGCTGGGGACAGGCCTGGTCTTCATGCCGATGACCACCTTGGCCTTCGCCACCCTGGCGCCGCAGATGCGGGCCGACGGCACCGGCGTCTTCACCCTGGTGCGGAACCTGGGCAACAGCGCCGGCATCTCAATCATGCAGGCCATCTTCACCAGCCTGAACCAGACCGTCCATGCCCGCCTGGCCCAGAACCTGACGCCCGGCAATCCGAACGTGCAGGCCTATTTGCCCGCCAGCGCCCTGGGCGCCACCCTCGGCCAGGCCCAGCTGAACGGCGAGGTCTCGCGCCAGGCGGCCATGGTCGCCTACGTCGATGTCTTCCACCTGATGTTCGTGACCTGCATCTGCATGATGCCCCTGCTCCTGCTGCTCAAGCCCACCGGCGGGCCGCCGCCAAAGCCGGGCGAGGGCGCGGTCGAGCATTAGGAGGCCGTTAGCTGGCGCCTGAACAATCCGGCGAATGTCCGCTTTCGGACGCTAACTCAATGGCTACTAACGACCCCCGAGCTGACTCCGGCAAGGTCCGCTACGCGGCGCTGCGAGTTCGACAGGAAGCCTTCCTCAATATCGTCAAAACCCGTTTTGAGTATCCGGAGATGATCGCCAGCCGGTCGATGGACGCCGACGGCCACGGCTGATAGATTTCGGCGCTGTGCCCCTTGGGTTCTGGTCGGACCAGGTGCGTACCCCGTTATAGCCAGGACCGGAGCAAGCGCCCCATGTTAGACACCCCTGCCACCCTCGACGGGTCTTCAGGCCCCCCTTCCAACGCCTTCGTCGCCCCGTCCACCCCGAAGAAACCTTGGCACGCGCCCCTGGTGATCGTCGCTTCTTCGCCGGTCGACGCCGCGAAGGTCTTTTTCGCGTCCGAGACGACCCCCACTAACACTGCCGGCCCATCTTGACCCCCCGCCTCGGCGCTCTCTCCTTCTCCACGTACATGGGGCGGGGTCAGGGAGGGCCTATGCCGCCGCGCGACCGCTGACAGGGACAAGGCCAAGAGCGCCGGCGATGGATTGAGTGAGGGTCTCGGCACAATCCGCGCCGATAACCGCCATTCCGGATCCAGCCAATCCTCGCCGGCGGCGCACATACACCCCGAGCAGGGGCGCTTTGACGCGCGCCTCCCGCCCTTGCTCGTAAAGCTGGCCTTTCACGCCGCCTCCGCTAGGAGCTGACATCCCTTTGAGCCCGTCCCCTGGAGTCTGAGTGAGCGGCATTTTTGGCATCTTGCGCTTCGACGGCGGCCGCGTGGCGGAACGCGACGTTGAGCTGTTGGGCGAGGCGATGGCTTATCGCGGGCCGGATGGGCGGGAGATCGCCAACACCGGTCCAGTTGGTCTTGGCCGCTGCCTGATGCGGGTGACGCCGGAGGACGCCTTCGATGCCCAGCCGCTTGTCGATGCCGAACGCGATCTGATCCTGGTCGCCGATTGCCGCCTGGATAATCGCGAAGAGCTGGCGGCCAGGTTCGAGCTGTCCGCCGCGGCGCTGGACCGGACGCCGGACAGCGCCCTGATCCTGATGGCCTACCAGAGATGGGGCCAGGACTGCACGCAACATCTGCTCGGCGACTTCGCCTTTGCGGTCTGGGACGGACAGGCGAAGACGCTGGTGCTGGCCCGCGACCACATGGGTCAGCGCGGCCTGCTGTTCCATCGCGACGCCGACCGCTTCATGTTCGCTTCGGACCGCCAAGCCTTGTGGAAGCATCCGGACGTGCCGCAGGCTCCGCTCGGTGACGCCGACATCGGCCGCCTGCTGATCCACGACATGGCCCCACGCGACAAGAGCGCGGCCACTGACACAATCACCGGCTTCGGCGCCGGCAGCGTACTCAAGGTGCAGGCGGATGGGCGCATCGCCACGCGCCGCTATTGGACGCCGCACGCCGATCCGACTCATGAAGGCCGGGACGAAGCCTATTATATCGCCGCCTATCGCCGGGTGCTGGCGGAGGCCGTCGCCTGCCGCCTGCGCCGTCTCACGGCCCCGCCAGGGATCATCTTCAGCGGTGGCTATGACAGCGGCGGCATCGCGGCGTTGGCCGGCGCCACCCCGGTTCCCGGCGGCAAGCTGATCGCCGCCACCTCGGTCATGCCGGCGGACTATCGCGGGACCATCCGCCATGCCCGGCGCTGGGTCGATCTGTGCAAGCGCGACATGCCGTGGCTCGACGTGCGCTACGTGACCCGCGAGGGCCTGAACATCCTCTCTGGCCTGGACCAGCGTTTCATCGAGCGCGGCGCGCCGACGGGCAGCTATCACTTCGTCCAGACCGCGCTGCTGTCGACCCTGGCCGGCGCAGGCGCGCGGATGATCATGGACGGCCATGGCGGCGACTACACCCTGAACCCGCGGGGGCAGGCGGCGCTGGCTATGCATCTGCGCAAGGGGCAGTGGCGGCGCTTCTTCAAGGAGTTGCCCAGCCACCGCCGCGCCAGCGGGCGCTCCTGGTGGGCGCTGTTCAGAAACGACATCGTCGAAATCCTGCTGCCGCCGCCGCTGCAGAAGCTGAGCCAGCGCGTCAGGACCGGTTTCGCGCCGGTGTGGCGCGATCAGCCGATCAACGAGGATTTCGCACGGGAGCTGATGGCGACCGGCGAGGTCGACGCCAAGTCGCTTCGGCTGGCTGCGCGGGCGAGGACACGGATGCGCGAGCAATTGCGCAAGACGTTGGAGCGCATCGTCTCCGCCCCTGGCCCTGGCATCGGCATGGAGGCCGCCTATCACGGGCTGGACCTCACCCGCCCGTTCCACGACAAGCGCGTGGTCGAGCTGGCGCTGGCGATACCCGAGGAGCTGTATGTCAAGAACGGGCGCAATCGCTACCTCGCCTGCATGGCGCTGAAGGACCTCTACCCGCCGGAGTATCAGACCCGCTGGCGCAGGAACGACGACGAGATCCCGGATTTCCAGCGCATGGCCAAATCCATCGAGCCGCAAATCCTGGCCGACATCGCCCGCATGGAAAAATCCGAGGCCCTGTCCCGCTACATCGACTTCGGCAAGATCCGCCGTCTGCTTGCCGCCCGACCCACCGCCGACGACCACAACTCCGGTTGGGAACAGCAAACGCTGCTGGCCCTCGGCGGCTATCTCACCGCCCGCTACATCGAATGGGCCCGGCGCGACAATCGTTAGCCGGGTCGCGCCATGTAGGCCAAACGGGCATTGGTCGTGTCCCCATACATCCGAGAGCGGGTCCAGCCAATGCCAACTCAAGCTGGCGATCAACGCAACTTTCCAGACCAGTCTCCAGAAAATCCAGCCGCCGCCGCGCGGGTCAGGAGGCCCTGGCGGACCCGTTGGTCATTCAGGCGAGCACCGCTTCTTCGACTAACAAATTCTCCTATGCACAGGACGCCTCGGCCGCTTTCGACCCCTCAATACACGGCGCGTCGTCCTGAGTTTGAGGCCGAATAGCTCCCATTTCTCCCCGTTGCCGACATTCGCGGAGTCCGCTTGTCACCCCCGAAGCGCTACCCGCTCGCCAGCAGCGCCATCGCCCCCGCCGCGATGGTCGCCACGCCCGCCAACCGCTGGCGGTTCACCTTTTCCTTCAGGAACACCACGGCGATGGCGACCCCGAACAGGATCGAGGTCTCGCGCAGGGCCGCCAGCCGCGGCGTGGTGCCCAGGCGAAAGGCCCAGATGGCCAGGCCGTAGCTGAAGATGGACGCGGCGCCGGCCAGCAGTCCCGGCTTCCACTGGCTGCGCGCCTCCAGGATGAAGACCGGCCCCCGCCAGATCGCGAACAGGCCGCCGATGCTGACCCCGACGATCAGGAAGAACCAGGCGATATAGCTCGGAGCGGAAGGCGCGACGCGGACCCCTTGCGCATCCAGCACGGTGTAGATGGCGATGGTCACCCCGGTGGCCAGCGCCCAACCGATCGACCGCAGGCTGGCGTGACGGCCGATGCCGACGATCATCACCCCCACCGACACCATCGCCACGCCGACGCCCACCAGCCAGCTCGCCTGCTCATGAAAGATCAGTATCGCCATGGCCGCCGCCAGCACCGGCGCCGCGCCGCGGGCGATGGGATAGGCCACGCTCATATCGGCGGCCTCGAACGCCTTGATCAGGCAATAGAGGTAGAACAGATGATCGATCAGGCTGCCCAGCAGCCAGGGCCAGGCGTGGATCGGCAACGGCAGGAACAGCACGAAGGGGGCGACGATGATGGCCGAGAAGCCGTCGATCAGCGCGCGGCTGGACATCTTGTCCTTGCCCGACTTCAGCACCGCATTGACCACCGCGTGCGCGGCGCCCGAGGCGAGGATCATGCCGCTGGCGATGGCGCTTGGGCCGAGGCTCACCAGGTTAGGGCCATTAAGAGCATGTCTTCCGGCTGGCCGCGCAGGTTCAGCGCCTTGCGCCGCCTGGCCTCGACCACAAAGCCCAGGCCTTCGTAGAGGGCGATCGCCGGCGCGTTCCAGGGCGCGCATTCCAACTCGATCCTGCAGAAGCCCGGCCAGCCCCTGGCCTCCTCGATGGCGGCCGCAAGCAGCTTGCGGCCCACCCGCCGGCCTCGCCAGGCCTTGGCCACCGACATGCCGAACTGGCCCGCGTGCCGGTCGCTGGGCCGCGTGCCGGCGGACAGGTCCAGCATGCCGACCATCTCGTCGCCGGCGAAGGCCAAGAGGATCAGCACCCGCTCGGACACCTTGGTGCGCAGCACCATTTCCCGCTCGTCCTCCAGGGTCGGCGGATAGCGCACCGAGATGGTGTCGAGCCCTTCGGCGGTCAGGTCGGTCATATAGGCGACCATGGCAGCGGCGTCGTCCGTCTGCGCCGGCCGTATCAGGATCGTCTCCGATTGCGGCGCTTCGCCGATCATCGTTCCGCCAGCCCCATTTTGGTGTATTGTCGTAGCGCGGTCGGCGGCGCGCGACAAACGCGAACCTCGTTCGGCCAGCCCCTTGATGTTGGGGTCCGCAACATCTATTCTTTCGGCCCCCGGACGCCTACGCCCGCGGCCGGAATCTTCTACCCCCAGGGCGACCAGAGCCAAATCCGCAATGGAAAAAGTGCCGATGACCGGCGAGGGCTATTCAGTCCTCGACGAAGAACTGAAGCGTTTGAAGACGCAGGAGAGGCCGAGCGTAATCGCGGCCATCGGGGAGGCGCGTCTGCACGGCGACCTGTCCGAGAATGCCGAGTACCACGCCGCCAAGGATCGCCAAGGCTGGATCGAAGGCCGCATCGCCGAGATCGAGGACAAGATCGCGCGCGCGCAGATCATCGACGTGTCCAAGCTCTCGGGCGCCCAGATCAAGTTCGGGGCGACGGTGACCGTGGTCGATGAGGATACCGAGGAACAGGCTCGCTATCAGGTGGTCGGCGAACACGAGGCGGACGTAAGAGCCGGCAAGATCTCGCTGTCCTCGCCCCTGTCGCGCGCCATGATGGGCAAGGAAGTCGGCGACGTGGTCGAGGTCAACACCCCCGGTGGCGTAAAGGCGTACGAAATCCTGAAGGTCGAGTGGGTCTAGTGACCGTTCGACCTGCCAGGTCGTTCTTCCGACGATCATGACCTTGCCGTTCGCGCCGCTCTCGCCGGCGCGAACGAAGATGCGCGCGCCAGCCTCGCCGGCGCCAACTCCCCCTCCGCGATGACCTGTTCGGCCTAGTCTATTCTGACCAGACCGGGCCGTGGCGGCCGGCCGTTTGGCGCTCGAAATCCGGCGAGTGAAATCCGGGGACACTATACTGATACCAAATCCGGGGACACTAACCAAATCCGGGGACACTATACTGATACCGGAGCTTTTGGCTTGCGGCCGGGCGTCCGCGGGGCCAGGCGACGGCCCAGCTGTATTACAGTGACGTGATATCAATTGCCGAAACTCCTGGTCGAGAGCTGCCCCTGTTTCCTTGTCTCACCTTGGGGGTTCAGTTCATCCTTCCGTCTCCTATTCCTCGGTCCGTACGCGGGCGATCGGTGGCTTCGCCGAAGATGCGCCTCTAGGGTTTGCCCAAGGAAGAGCGCCGGTGGGCTGCTTCCTAAGGGGCTCGCGGGGACATCATGACCAACCGTTTCACCCACCGCCTGGCGGTCGCGCCCTTGGTGATGGCGGCCTTCGTCGCCGCCACGACCCACGCCCAGGCGCCGACCGTGGCGAAGGCTGTGGCGCCCGTCGATGTGGCGGCCTGCCAGACCTGTCACGGCCGCGAGGGCGTCAGCGCCAATCCGGGCGTTCCCAATCTCGCCGGGCAAAAGGCCGCCTATCTGGAGGCGCAGCTCAAGGCCTTCCACGGCAAGGACCGGAAGGACGACGTGATGAACGCCATCGCCGCCCAGCTCAGCGACGCGGACATTCATGACCTGGCGGCCTATTGGAGCAGCCTGCCGGCGACGCCCCCACCGGCGACCATGGCGGCCCATGGCGGGGCCGCCCCCAGCGCCGGCATCCCCTCGCGCATGACCTTCCCGATGGGCTTCCCAGCTGGCTTCACCGTCTATCAAACCGTCACGGAAGACAGCGGGGTGACCAAACGCTACGCCAACACCATCGCCCTGAAGGCCGCCGCCGCCGGCAAGCCGCTGCCGGATGGTTCGGTGATCTTGCAGGTGAGCTACGCGGCGACGAAGGACGGCGCCGGCGCGGTCCAGTCCTACGCCGGCATGGAGTCCCGCGCCGGCTGGGGCGAGACCGTCCCCAAACTGCTGCGCAACGAGGACTGGGACTACGCCCTGTTCACGGCCGACAAGGCGCGCCGCGACAGCCTGAACCAGGCCCAGTGCCTCGCCTGCCATAAGCCGGCGGAGGCGAACAGCTACGTGTTCACGATGAAGGCCCTGCGCGAGAAGGCGAAAGCAGCCGGCTGACCGGCACGGCGTAAATCCGCGCGCTGGTGAAAAAAGCCCCACCGCGTCCGTCTTCGATGTCAGCGCAACGGCTCCACCGCAACCATCAGCGGCGGTCAGGTCCCGAACAAGCCTTGCACTGAGCGAGGCCTGGGCGGAGGCTGACGGCCTGTGGTCCGTAAAGTGCTGTGTTTGAATGACATCATCGACGGAGGACTTCGACATGAACGATCAACCGACCAATCCAGTGGGCGGACCCCGCACCCTCAGCCCCGTCGCGGCGCGGGTTGTAGGGGTCTTGCTGCTGCTCTGTTGCGGCGTACTCGGCTACCTCTCGATCTACACGCCATTGCGCCAAGCCCAACAACACGCCGCCAGCCTCCATTTCAGCGACAAGGCGGTAATCTTCGTTCCGGTGGTGGCGATCCTCAGCCTGCTGGTGATCGCCTTCCCCAAGATGTCCACCTACGACACCATCCTGGTCACCAAGACCAAGAAACTCAGCCTTGTCGGCTGGCTGATCATCGCCGTCCTGCTGGCGATCGGCGCCGGATTCTATATCTGGTTCCACGGACAGCTGAAGGCCCTGGGCTACGAGGCCTGACGCCCGGCCGTCCGCCGCCCCCTACTTTCCGTCCAGATAGACCACCGGCAGCACCAGCGCCGACGGGTGGTCCTTGTCGTAGTAGATGGTGTTTACCGCCACGCGGGGCGGCATCGTGTGGTGGCCCGTCGCTTCGCCGGTGTTGGCGTTGACCTCGAAGCGCGGCGCGTTTGACGAGGTGATGTGCAGGGCGATGCGGTGGCCTTTTTCGAAGGTCAGGGCGGTGTTCCACAGGTCCAGCGTCATCTTTTCCGGCGCGCCGGGGGTCATCATCTTCACGTCGTCGGGCATGCGGCCGTTGCGGTAGCGGGCTCTGATCGGCGCATCCAGCACCAGGGCCTCGTAGCCGTCGGGATAGACGTCCACCAGCTTGGCCTCGAAGTCGGTGTCCGGGCCGTCGGTGGCGGCATAGAGCTCCACCTTCACCGGGCCGGCGACCGTCACGTCGTGGTCGAGCACGGGGGTCTGGAAGCGCAGATAGTCCTGCCGCTGGCCGACTTGGCGCTGGTCTTCCGGCCCGCGCTCGAAGGTCAGGTTGGCGCCGCCAAACGTCTTCACCGGGTTCTTGGGGTCGAAGCTGTAGGCGGTCTTGGCGTCAGGCGCGGTCGGCGCCTTGGCCGACAGGTCCAGGTCGGGGGCCAGGTAGAGCCGGGTCTCGCGATAGGCCAGCGGCCAGTTGGCCGCGGTCATCATCTTGTTCTTCGGCGAATAGGCGCCCTTTTCGGCCGAGGCCATCATGAAGAACTGCACCGGCGGCTCGTCCATGATGCCGTTGTCGATGCCCTTGAGCCAGTAGTTGAACCAGCGGATATCCTGGCCGGTGTCGCCGCTCATGACGCCGCGCAGGCTGTCCATGCCGGTGTAGGCGAGGTTTCCGGACAGCTCGCCATGGCCGAACGGGCCCATGAACAGCTTCTGGTTGCCCCGCGCGCCGCTGGCGCCGCGGTTCTGCAGATAGACGAAGTTGTAGACCGAGCCGGTGTTGAAGATGTCGTACCAGCCGCCGACGTTGTACATCGGGATCTGGATGTATTTCAGCTCCTCCCCCGGCCCCTGGCGGTCGTGAAAGACGCTGCGCTCGACCCGGGCCTGGTCGGCTTCGATCACCGACTCGTCCACCTTCTGGCCGCGCAGCCATTCGGTGTTGTCCTTGTCCTTGGGCACGCCGCCGAGGAAGGAGGTGTCGAAGGTGGAGTTCGGCGCGACGATGACGAAGGCCGCCTTCAGGTGCGGCGGGTTGGCGATGGCCGCCATGTTGGAGGTGATGCCCATGGCCGAGGCGCCCATGATGCCCACCTTGCCATTGCTCCAGGGCTCGGCGGCCAGGCCTTCGACGGTGTCGTAGCCGTCCTCGATGTCGTTGTTGAAGGCGTCATAGAAGCCCTGGGAATGGCCCTTGCCGCGCACGTCCTGGACCACATAGACATAGCCCGCCTTGGTCCAGCGATCCGCGCCCTCGGCGAACATCTTGCCGTCCTTCAGGTAGGGGGTGCGCGTCAGCACCACCGGCCAGGGACCCTTGCCCTCGGGCAGGAAGACGTTGGCGGCGAGCTTGGTCCCGTCGCGCATGGCGGTGAAGACTTCGACATGCTTGGCCACCGGCGCGGTCGCGGCCGGCTTTTGAGTTTGCGCCAGAGCGGGCGCCGTGAGGGCGGTGGCGCCCAACAGGGCCGCAAGCAGCATCGCCTTCGAAAAACGCCGGATCATCTCAACCCCCCAATTTCATTTGGGCGCAGCTTAGCGGGGCAGGCCTCCTGTGCAATGACAGGGCTGAAACACAAGGAGCCTTGAGTCTGTGAGCCTGCCGGTCGCCGACGATACCTGGACGGAGCTGCGCCGCGACTGGCGGCTGCTATTCGCCTGCACGGTCGGGTTCGGCATGAGCCTGTCGGGCATCCCCTTCTACACCCTGGGGGTCTTCGTCGATCCGCTGCACGCGGCCTTCGGCTGGAGCGTCAGCGCGATCCAGTGGGGCCTGACCATCTCCTACCTGACCACCATGGCCACCATGCCGGCCTATGGCTGGCTGGCGGACCGCATCGGCGCGCGGCCGGTTGCGCTGGCCTCGATCGCCGGGCTGGGGCTCGCCTTCATGATGCTCGGATTGCAGCGCGGTCAGCTTTGGACCTTTTATCTGAACTGGTTCTTCGTCTCCCTGTTCGGCACCGGCACTCTGGCCATCACCTGGTCGCGGGCGCTGACCCAGGCCTTCCGATCGGGGAGGGGGCTCGCGCTGGGTTTGTCGTTACTGGGCACCGGGGTGGTGGGCATCGTCGGGCCGCCGATCACGCGGGAGCTGATCGACGCGGTGGGCTGGCGCTGGGCCTATGCCTGCCTGGGCGCAGCGCCGATCCTGATCGCCCTGCCGACGACGCTGCTGTTTTTCAGGGAGAAGGCGCGGGGCGGGCCGCATGTCGCTGGAGGCCTGCCGGCCCGGCTGAGCGACCCCAGGCTGTGGCTGATCGGCCTGGCCTTCGTGGTCATCGCCGGCGGCGTTTCCGGCTCCATCCCCAACCTGATCAAGATCCTCACCAGCGGCGGCATGAGCCGCACCGATGCGGTGTTCGCCGCCAGCGTGGTCGGCGCCTTCGTGGTGATCGGCCGGGTGTCCTGCGGCGCGCTGATCGACCGGTTCTGGGCCCCGGCCGTGGCCGCTTTCTTCGTGCTGGCCCCGGCCGCCGCCTGCGCGGTGCTGGCGGCGGACCCGCACATGAGCGCGGGTGCGGCGACTCTGGCCGCGGCCCTGATCGGCCTCGCCGCCGGCGCCGAGTTCGACCTCTTACCTTTCCTGATCGGCCGCTACATGCCGCTGGAGCGCTATACGGCCTCGCTGGCGGTGGGCAGCGCCTGCTTCTACTTCGGCGCCGGCCTGGGCGGCCCCTTGCTGGCGATGGCCTACGACCGGTTGGGCAGCTACGGCCCCGGCCTCTGGTGCGCTGCGGCGCTGTTCACGGCCGCGGCCATGGCCCTGCTTTGTCTGGGACCCTACCCGGTGTTCGACGAGGTTTCAGCCAACGGCTGACCCGCCCGAGCCGGCTTCCGAGATCAGTATAACAACGGTCGGCATTCGATTAATAATTTGTCATGTCCAAATCCCGCCCCATTTCGGCCTTGAAACGCAGTTTATACGCTGGTGTTATAACGTCCGAATCAGTAAGCGGCTGCGGGGTATAGATTATCCGGCGGCATGGTTGTTCGTGTCCGGTGAATTTGGTCGCAGTTTACCGGCGGGGGACTCAAAGTAAATTGTAACATAGGGGGTCAGCATAGTATGTTGGCTGACGATCTTCGTATTCGACAATTCTTCGAAGCGGCTAGTCGAGAGCGGGCGGCGGGCCGTATTGCCGACGCCGAGCGGCTGTTGCAGCTGGCGCGGGCCGAGGCGCCGCAGCATCCGCTGGTGCTGAACGACATGGCCGCCGGGCGGCTCAACGCCGGCGATCCGACCTCCGCGCTGGGGCTGATCGAACAGTCGATCAAGACCGATCCCGCCAACCCCACCTCCTGGCTGCACAAGGCCGCCATCCTGCGCCGGCTCAGCCGCAACGACGATGCGATGACGGCGCTGGACCGGGCCCTGGCCATCCAGCCGCGCAATCTCTACGGCCTGTTGAACATGGCCTCGCTCCATCGCGCCAAGGGCGACGGCCGCACGGCCGCCGCGACCTACCGCATGGCGCTGCAATCGGTGCCCCCCAACACCCAGCTGCCGGCCGAGATGCGGCCGATGCTGCAGGAGGCCAAGACCGCCATCGACGCCAACAATCTGGAGCTGGAGACCTTCTTGGAGACGCGGCTGAAGGGCCTGCGGACCCGGCTCTCCAACGAGCGGCTCGACCGGTTCGACAAGGCCATGCAGACCCTGCTGCTCAAGCGGCAGGTCTATCGGCCGCAGCCCAGCTTCTTCTACTTCCCGCACCTTCCGGCGATCGAATTCTACGACCGCGCCGAGTTTCCGTGGCTGGCGAACCTGGAGGCGGCCACGGCCGACATCCGCGCCGAGCTGCTCGCGGTGATGGCCGAGGGCGGCCAGGGCGTGCAGCCCTATATGGCCCTGCCGGGCGCGGTGTCCGACAAGTGGCTGGAGCTCAACAACTCTACCCGCTGGGGCGCCTACTTCTTCTGGCGCGAGGGCGTTCCCTTTCCGGACCATCTGGCCCGTTGCCCGAAGACGGCCAAGGCGCTGGAAGGCTGGCCGCCGTGCGAGCTGCCCGACTGTGCGCCGACGGCGATGTTCTCGATCCTGGAGCCCCGCACGCGGATCCCGCCCCATGTCGGCGTCAACAACTGCCGGCTGGTGGTGCACATCCCAGTGGTGATCCCGCCGGGCTGTGGCTTCCGGGTCGGGGCAGAAACCCGCGAATGGAAGCTGGGCGAGGCCTTCGTCTTCGACGACACCATTGACCATGAAGCCTGGAACAACAGCGATGCGTGGCGCGCGGTGCTGATCGTCGATGTCTGGAACCCCCACCTCAGCCAGGCCGAGCGCGAGATGGTCAGCGCCCTGACCGCGGGCGTGAACGACTACTATGGCCAGTTGCCGGACTATGTGGAGCCGGCGCAGAAGCCGAACTGAGGGGAGTGCGCGGCCTGACCGTGCGTCCTATTTCGGTGACAGTGCACTTAATTGGCCATGCGCCGACTGTGCGGCCGCACATTGCCGGCAGCCAATTAAGTGCACTGTCACCGAAATAGGCTTCAGCCGCCACCTACCCCGTCAGCGCGGGGTGGAAACTCTGCACCAAACTGCCCGCCACCAGCCGCCAGCCGTCCACCAGGACGAAGAAGATCAGCTTGAACGGCAGCGACACCACCACCGGCGGAAGCATCATCATGCCCATGCTCATCAGCACGCTGGCGACCACAAGGTCGATCACCAGGAAGGGCACGAACAGCAGGAAGCCGATCTCGAAAGCGCGCTTCAGCTCCGAGATCATGAAGGCGGGGGTCACCACCTGGATCGGCAGGTCGGTGATCTTGGGGGTCTTGGGCGTTTTGGACAGGCGCACGAACAGGGCCAGATCGTCCTTGTCCACCTGGGCCAGCATGAAGTTCTTCACCGGCTGGGCGCTGGCGTTGAAGGCTTGGGGCAGCTCCATCTTCTTGTCGAGCAGCGGCTTGATCCCGGCGTTGTAGGAGGCCTGCAAGGTCGGGCCCATGACGATGGCGGTCAGGAAGATGGCCAGGCTCACCAGCACGGTGTTGGGCGGGCTCTGCTGCAGGCCGAGCGCGGTGCGCAGCAGGCTGAGCACCACCACCATCCGCACGAAGGAGGTGGTCATGATGACGATGGAGGGGGCCAGCGACAGGATGGTCAAGAGGGCGACCAGCTGCACCACGCGGTCGGTGAGGCCGGCGCCGTCGCCGAGATTGACATTGATCGCCTGGGCCAGGGCGCCCGCCGGCAGGATCAGGGTGGCCAGGCCGCTCAGCAGGGCCACCAGGGCCGCGCGACGAATCTCCTCGGGCCGCCAATCCGGCCGCAGCCCCCGCAACACTTGCCGGGGCGATATGGGCGCGAACTTAGGCATCGGTCTGCATACTCCGTCGGCGGGTCGCCGGCGCGGTCTCGGCCGGCAGGATCTGACCCTCGCCGAGCAGGATCAGCCGCTCCTCGGAATCAACCTTCACCAAGACCAGCCGCCGGGCCGGATCGAGCACCAGGCTCTCCACCACCGCCATCCGGCGGTCGGCCCGGTTGCCTTGCAGCCGCTTGAGCGTCTCCGGGCCGAAGCGGCGCATGCCGACGACCACGAGGCCCAGAAGGCCCAACGTCAGGGCCAGGGCGAAGAAGGCTCTGAGGAAATCGGTGAACTGCATTCGGCCAGGGCTGACAGGGTTTTGGGACCGGCGCGCCCCGCGCTTCATCTGGCCTTCAGGGTCTTAACGGCCGATTAACCCTGTTCTTTCACCTTTCGTTTGCCATGAAGTCAGATGACATCCCGCTGCTATCCATGCTCAAGGACCGGTTGAGCTACCTCAACCAGCGCCAGAAGCTGGTCGCGCAGAACGTCGCCAACTCCGACACGCCGGGGTTCCGGCCGATGGATCTGAAGCCCTTCCAGGCCTCGAACCCGATGGCCCAGCAGACGCTGCAACTCGCGCCGGTCACCGCGGCCGTGACCAGCCCCGCCCACATCTCCACCTCCGCGCCGACCGCGCCGTCGCCCTGGTCGCCGCAAGCCTCCCCTGACTCCGAGACCAAGGTCGACGGCAACCAGGTGGTGCTGGAGGAAGAGATGATGAAGATGAACGACGCGCGGATGAACTACGACGCGGCGATCGGCTTCTACCAGAAATCGATGAACATGCTTCAGACCGCCCTGCGCACGCCGGGCAAGGGCTCGTAAGGGGACCTGACCGATGGCTGACTCCACCGCCGCCGCCAACGCCATGCCGGCCATGGGCGTCGCCGCCTCTGCGCTGAAGGCCCAGCAGGCCCGCATGCGGGTGATCGCCGAAAACATCGCCAACGCCGATTCGGTCTCGGCCACCGCCGGCGGAGACCCCTACCGCCGCCAGATCCCGGTCTTCACCCCGATCACCCTGCCGGACGGCACTAAGGGGGTGAAGATGAGCCAGGTCAGCGCCGACCAGACGCCGTTCAAGACCCAGTACGAGCCGGGCAATCCCTCCGCCGACGCCAAGGGCTATGTAAAGATGCCCAACGTCGATCCGCTGATCGAGGCGATGGACATGCGCGAGGCGCAGCGCGCCTACGAGGCCAACCTGTCGGTGATCGAGACGGCGCGGTCGATGCAGTCCAGCATCCTCGATCTGCTCAAACAATAGGACGCTGAACCGTGGCCATCCCCCTCGTCGCCGTCCGCGCCTACGCCGCCGCCCAAGCCCAGGCCGCCAGCCTGGCTCAGGCGGCCGGCGCCATAAGCTCCAGCGGCCAGGCGCCCGATCCGCACGCCTTCAGCGAGATATTGAAGAACAGCATGAACGACACCGTCCAATCGTCCAGGGTCGCCGAACAGGCCATGTCCAAGCAGGTGCAGGGCAAGGCCGACCTGGTCGACACCGTCACCGCCATTTCCTCGGCCGAAGCCAACCTCAACACGGTGATGGCCGTCCGCGACCAGGTGATCAACGCCTACCAAGACGTGCTGAAGATGCCGATCTAGCTAGGAAGAGCCCTCATCCTCCCACGCTCTTCGAGCGCGGGCCCGTTTGCTTCTCCCACAAGGGAGGAAGGAAAGATGAGGCGCCTCCAATTACCTTCTCCCCTTGTGGGAGAAGGAGGGGCCCATCGCGCAGCGATGGGAGGATGAGGGGGAGAAGCATTCCCACACCATCCCATTTGCCCTTAAGCTCCGCCGCATGAGCGCGCCGATGATCGAACTGGCCGGGGTTTCCAAGATCTACGGCCAGGCGACGGCCGTCGATAACGTCAGCCTGACGATCCCCGAAGGCGCCTTCATCGCCCTGGTCGGCGGGTCGGGCTCCGGTAAGACCACGACCTTGAAGATGATCAACGGCCTGGTCCAGCCGACCCGGGGCGAGGTCCGCATCGCGGGCGAAGCCATCGGCGCCACGCCGCCGCACGAGCTGCGGCGCGGCATCGGCTACGTGTTTCAGGAGGTGGGCCTGTTCCCGCACCTGACCGTGGCGGAGAATATCGCCATCACCCCCAAGCTGCTGGGCGCCGCCAAGGCCGACATGGCCGCGCGGGCGGACGAGCTGCTCGATCTGGTCAGCCTGCCGCGTGAGTTTGGCGCGCGGGCGCCGGCGGCCTTGTCCGGCGGTCAGCGGCAGCGGGTGGGGGTGGCGCGGGCGCTGGCGGCGCGGCCCCGGATCATGCTGATGGACGAGCCGTTCGGCGCGCTGGATCCCGTCACCCGCGACGGCCTGGGCGCCGAATACCGCCGCCTGCACGAACAACTTGGTCTGACCACCGTCATGGTCACGCACGACATCACCGAGGCCGTGCTGCTGGCCGACCGCATTGTCATCATGACCAACGGCGTGGTCCGCGCCGACGGCAAGCCGGCCGACCTGCTCCAGCACGATGACCCCGAGGTCCGGACGCTGATCGAGACCCCCCGCCGCCAGGCCGAACGGGTGCGCGAGCGGCTGGAGCCCTCGCATGGATGATCGCATCGCGGCGGCCTGGAAGCTGCTGCCGGGGTATCTGTCGCAACATGTGTTGCTGAGCGCCTCGGCCCTGGCCCTGGGCCTGGCGATCAGCCTGCCGCTGGCGGTGGCTGCGAGCCGCAGCCCGCGCCTGCGCTGGGCGGTGCTGCTCGGCGCCGGAACGATCCAGACCATCCCGAGCCTGGCCCTGCTGGCGCTCTTCTATCCCCTGCTGCTGGCCCTCTCGGCCCTGACCAAGGCCAGCTTCGGCGTCGGCTTCTCGGCCCTGGGCTTCCTGCCGTCGCTGCTGGCGCTCACCCTCTATTCCATGCTGCCGATCCTTCGGAACGCCGTCACCGGCATCCTTGGGGTCGATCCGGCGGTGGTGGAGGCGGCGCGGGGCGTCGGCATGACCGACCGCCAGCGCCTGTTCCAGGTCGAGCTTCCGCTGGCCGCGCCGGTGATCATGGCCGGGGTGCGCACGGCGGCGGTGTGGACCATCGGCACGGCGACCCTGTCTACGCCGGTCGGCCAGACCTCGCTGGGCGACTACATCTTCTCCGGCTTGCAGACGGAAGATTGGGTGCTGGTCCTGTTCGGCTGCGCGGCGGCGGCGGCCCTGGCCTTCATCGTCGACCAGCTGCTCGGCCTGATCGAGACCGGCGCGGCAAGGCGCGACCGGCGGCGTATCATGATCGGCCTAGGCGGCCTCGTATTGGGAACCGCGCTCGCCCTCGCGCCCATGTTCGGCGGCGCGGCCAAGGCCGACCGGGTGGTGGTCGGGGCCAAGAATTTCTCCGAACAATACATCCTCGCCGACGTCATGGCCGACCGGCTGAAGGGACAGGGGTTCGCGGTGACCCAGAAGGCCGACCTCGGCTCTGTGGTCGCCTACCGCGCCCTGGCCGCCGGCGAGGTCGATACCTACGTCGATTACACCGGCACGCTTTGGACCAACGTCCTGCACCGGGCCGACAACCCGCCGCGCAAGGTGCTGCTCGATCAACTCACGGCGGCGCTGAAAGCCCGGGACGGCGTCACCGTGCTGGGCCCGCTCGGCTTCGAGAACGCCTACGCCCTGGCCATGCGCCGCGACCGCGCCCAGGCCCTGGGGATCAAGACCATCGACGACCTGGCCCGCCAGGCGCCGAACCTTGCCCTCGGCTCGGACCTGGAGTTCCTGTCGCGGCCGGAGTGGAAGGCCCTCGACGGCGCCTATGGCCTGAAGTTCAAGGCCGAACATCGCTATCAGCCGACCTTCATGTACAAGGCCCTGCTGAGCGGCGATGTGGATGTGATCTCGGCCTTCTCATCGGACGGCCGCATCGCCGCCGACGACCTGGTGGTGCTCACCGACCCGCGCCAGGCCATCCCGCCCTATGACGCGGTGATCCTGCTCAGCCCCAAACGCGGCGGCGATGCTCGCTTCCGCGCGGCGCTCACACCCCTGCTGAACGCCATCCCGGTGGAGGCCATGCGCAAGGCCAACCTCACCGTGGATCGGGATCAGGACAAGGCGACGCCGGCCCAGGCGGCGGGGGCGCTGGCGAAGGCGGTCGGGCGTTAGCTGGTGGGCAGGGAGTCGCCGCCGCCGTCACCGGCGGGGCCATTACCTGATCGAGCTTCGTCAGCCTGGCTGGCCATGATCACCTGGGGACTCGACCATGGCCGCCGTCGGATCATGGGCGCATTCGCATTGGCGACGACGTCCGCCAGCGGTCCGGACCTATCGTCCATGGAATGAGCCTTTCAACGAGCACGCAGGTTAACGATGACCTGATTCCATCGGTTTGCCGGCTTTCGCCTGTGCGTGCGGCGGGTCAGCCGTTCCCGCCCTCCACCCAGCGGATGAACTGGCCGACATGGACCGCACGGTTCAGGCCCAGGCGGTAGTCCCTGATGCGGGCTTCAGCGTCGCCCACCGACGTGGGCCAGTCGGCATACAGACGCTTCAGGCGGGGCAGGTCCATCAGGCGGCCGGCGATCGGGGAGGCTTCGATGCGTTCGATGTCGGCTGCGACGGTTTCCTTGCGGGCGTCCAGGGACTCAAACCAGTTTGGCGCCTGCTCGCCGCGCAGACGCTCGTTCAGGATTTCCCCTGGCAGGCGGTCCGCGAAGACCTGACGCGCGAACGAACGCGCTACGCCGTCGCGCTGATAGTGTTCCTCAGGGACGGCAAGACAGAACTCCATCAACTCGCGATCGGCGTGCGGATCGCGAACCTCGCAGCCTTTCCAAAGCGGGCTCATGGCCTGGGCGTCGCGCACCACCTGGAGCTGGTCGTAAATCTGGTGCGCGCGCTGCGCCAAGGGGTTGGCGGGGAGGCGATATTGCGGATCGAAGCCGGCCTCTCGCCATTGGCGGCGCAGGTCGAGCCCTTCGATCGCATCATCGCTGAGCAGGCTGAATCCGCTGACGTCCCCCGGAATCTGGCCGTGCAGGCGCATGTAAAGGGTCTGGACAAGATCGGGCATGAGCGGCAACGCTTCGGCGGCCAACACACGCCACAGCGGTCGCTTCCGCTGGCGCGCCAATACCCGGGCTTCTCGCAGCATGCGGCCGAAGCGCCCCTTGGCGGCCAGCGCCGTCAAGATGTGGCGCCCGGGCCATGTCAGACCGTAATTGCCCTTCGACCCATTGAGCGTGACCCGGTGGCCGTCTTCCTGAATGGCGTCCTCAAGGCCGCCGAACCAGCCCATGTTACAGGGATTTCGCATCGGCAGGCCGATAAGGGAGAAGAGCCGGGCGCCGTCGTCCTGATAGGGGTGTGAGCCCTCGGGCGCGACAGATCGCATTTGCAGCGTCGGATGCATCCGCCCCAAAGCCTCGACCTTGGGGCGCTCGTCGCCATAGCGGTGGGGACGAGTGGCCGCGACGAAATCGCTTGGCGGGACGCCGGTGTAGCAGGTGACATCCCCATGCCCGAGCCGGGCCGCCGTCGCCGCTACGGCGCTGGAGTCGAGGCCGCCACTGGTCAGGATGGCGACCTTGGGGGTGTCCTTCAGGCAGCGGGCCACCGCGCGATCGAACAACTCCCGCGCCCGCTCGACATACTCTCCGTCGCTGCGGCAAGGCGCGGGCGCATCCAGCTTCGGCGACCAGTAGCGCCGCATCTCGGCGCCGCCCGAGGTGATCGTCACCCGGCTGCGCGTCGGCACGCGGTCGATTCCGACATAGAAGGTGCGCTCGTACTCCCGGTGATTGAGCGCCAGGAAATGGGCCATCATCGTCTCGTCCAGCCGGCGTGGCACGTCGGGCAGGGCCAGCAGATCGGGCAGGTAGGAGGCAAAAGCGACGCAGCCGTCGCCGCGATGGAAGAACAGCGGCCGCTCGCCGTTACAATCGCGGCCCAGGGTCAATTCGCCCGTACGCTCGTTCCAATGAGCGAAGGCGAACGGACCGAGGATCTGGGCAAGGCCGGTGTCGCCGCTGGCCTCGAACAACCCCTGGATGATGGCGGCGTCGTCTTTTGCGATGGGGTTTCCGGCCCGCGCCGCCAACTCGGCCCCATTGTGAAGCCGCGACGAGGCGACAAAGACCGTATCGGTACCTTCGGCGCCGCGCGCTGTAGACGCGCCGGACTGCACGATGATCGCCCGCGCGGAGCGCTGAACGCGTGGCCGGCCAGCGCCGTGGCGGCTGATGATCGAGGTCAGCCTCGTGGCCAGCCCCGAGTCGATCGAGGCCTCGCCGAACAGAACGATTCCCGCGAACGCGCTCAAGCTCTCACCTCAGCGAGGCGAACATAGGCTGCGCGGACCCACGGTCTCAAGCCGTCAATCAGGAGTGGTCGATGGCCGAATCTACAGTTGTCCTGGTGGCGGCCTCGGCATCGGCAAGTTCGCTCGCCTCGATCATTTGAGGCGCGCACCAGGGGCGGCGCTGGGTCGTGATCGCGTCCGACTCGGACGCGCCGATCAAGGTGGCGGATGTTTCAATCATGGGAATGCCCTCACCATTCAGAACCCGACAGCTGCGCTATTTCATCGTTCTGCAATCTGGCCAACGGGAGAACGGCGCGCATCTCAATAGATTGTCAGACGTGTAAGAACGATAACCTGGATCAGGCGCAACAGTTCCCGCGCGGCGCCAAGAAAGTTCGGCCTGGCCCAGTTGCTGTCGATAAGACCGGATCGCGCGGGGCATGGCCGCGAAAACGCCGATCCGAACATGGGATCCGACAGGCGCCCGCAGGTCGCGCCGGCAGGGCCCAGGACGGCCGGATCCGCGCCGCGATCTCGACCGTTTCCGGGGTCAGCCAGCCAGCAAATTAGCCTGTCGTTAACCATGATCGCGCCACTGTCGAGGCTGCGAAACACCCCCAATCTTCCAGTAAATCGAGGCTTACTCCATGAACGGCGCCGAAGTTTTGGACGTCGGCCGCGACGCCATCTGGCTGACCTTGCAGCTGTCCGCGCCGATCCTGCTGGTCGGCCTGGTGGTGGGGGTGGGCATCGGCCTGATGCAGGCCCTGACCCAGATCCAGGAAGCCACCCTGGTGTTCGCGCCCAAGATTCTGGCCATCTTCCTGTCGCTGCTGATCTTCCTGCCGCTGATGGGCGCGCTCCTGAACGGCTTCATGAAGCAGATCGCGGCCCGCATCGCGGGCATGTAGGTGGGGCACTACGCCACCACCGCCGTCGTCTGGGCCGCGGGGCTGGTCTTCGCCCGGGTCGGCACGATGATGATGCTCCTGCCCGGGGTCGGCGAGATTTTTGTGCCGGTGAACGTGCGCCTGGTGGTGGCGCTCTTGCTGTCCATGGTCATGTGGCCGCTGGCTTCGCCCCACCTGCCGCCCTTGCCGCCCACCATCGACGGCATGACCTTCGATATCGTCGAGGAGATGATCATCGGCGGCATGATGGGGGCGCTGCTGCAGTTCTTCTCCGCTGCCCTGCAGACCGCTGGCGAGCTGATCTCGCTGCAGACCACCCTGTCCTTCGCCCAGACCTCGAACCCCGCCGAAGCCCAGCCCACCGCCAGCGTCTCAACCTTCCTGATGCTGATCGGCATGACCCTGGTGTTCGACACCGACCTGCACCAGCTGTTCATCGCCGCCATCGCCCACAGCTACACCCTGTTCGCGCCGGCCAAGGCGCTGCCCGTGAATGATGCCGGGATGCTGGCCACCCAGACCCTCGCCCGCACCTTCACCCTGTCGATCCAACTGGCCGCGCCGGTGATCGTCTTTTCCCTGGTGTTCAACATCGCCTCGGGCCTGATCGGCCGGGCGATGCCGCAGTTCCAGGTCTTCTTCGTCGCCACCCCGCTCAACCTGCTGCTCGGCCTTTCGGTCTTCGCCCTCAGTCTGGGCTCCATCGGCCTGGTCTGGGTGCGCGCGTTCGAGACCTTCACCGGCGTCTTCACCGGAGGATGACGCATGGCTGAAGGCTCGGAAGCCTCCTCGAAAACAGAAGACGCAACCCCACGGCGCCTCGAGGAGGCGCGCAGGGAAGGCAATGTCGCCAAGTCGCCGGAGGTGTCCGCCTGGGCCACCCTGGCGGCGGGGACGACGGTGCTGCTGACCATGGGCGGAACCCTGAGTTCCAACATGGCCAATCAGCTCGCGCCCTTCATCGCCCACGCCGGCGAGACGGATCTGGAAGGCGGCGGCGCGGTGATCGTCATGCGCCAGGCGATCCAGGTCGCCGCGCCCTTCATCATCGCCGTGCTGGCGGCGGCGATGTTCGCTGGCGTGGCCGGCAATCTGATCCAGCAGGGCTTGCTGTTCACGCCAAGCAAGCTCGCGCCGGACCCCAGCCGCGTCTCGCCGCTCAAGGGCCTCGAGCGAATGTTCGGCATCGACGGCCTGATGCACTACCTCCGTTCGCTGCTGAAGATGATCATCGTCGGCGCGGTGGCCTATCTGACCCTGAAGCCGCACCTGACCGAGTTCCAGAACCTGCCGCTAGTCGATCCCATGGCCATGCTGCCGATGGCCGCGGAGTTGATCAAGGCGCTGGTGTTCGGCGTGCTGGCCATGCTCGGCATTGGCGCGGGCCTGGACTGGCTCTGGCAGCGGCAGCGTTTCATGCAGCGGATGCGGATGACCAAGGAGGAGGTCAAGGAGGACTTCAAACAGTCCGAAGGCGATCCCCACATCAAGGCCCGCATCCGCCAGCTGCGCATGCAGCGGGCCAAGAACCGGATGATGCAGAACGTGCCCAAGGCGACCGTGGTGGTGATGAACCCGACCCACTACGCCGTTGCGCTGCGCTATGTGTCCGGCGAGACGGCGGCGCCGATCTGCGTGGCCAAGGGGCTGGACCTGGTCGCCCTGAAGATCCGCGAGCTCGCCGAATCCCACAACGTGCCGGTGCTCGAAGATCCGCCGCTGGCCCGCGCCCTCTATGCGACCACCGAGATCGACGAGACCATCCCGCGCGAACACTATGAGGCGGTGGCCAAGGTCATCGGCTTCGTGATGCAGCAGGCCCAGCGGCGGCGCAGGCGCGCGCGATGACGCGGCGAGCGCGTTGGCCTGAGGCGGAGTATCCTCGCTGTATGATTCGCCGGATGTCACAAGGCTGGATGCACAGGTTGGGGGCGCGCTGATGGCTCAGCTCAGCCCGTCCGACCTGCGCGCCGATGGGGGCAGGCTGAGGCGGATCGATCCGCTCGCGGCGGCGGCGGCGGTGTTCTTCGCCCTGGCGCTGCTGTTCGGCCTCTATCCCGCGCTGCGAGGCGGCCCGATCACCATGGGTGGCTTCTTGCTGCTCCTGGGCGCCGCGGGCTTCGTCTTCTTCGCCGCCCTGGCCTTCCGCAATGGCGAGGACAAGGCCGGCGGCGATCTCGGCGCGGCGGCCTTGATCGACGCCCTGGGCGAGCCGGCGGCCATGGTCGCCATCGACGGACGCATCCTGGCCGCGAACGCCGCCTGGATCGCCGCGGTCGGGGATGGCCGCCGCCTGCCAAAACCCGGGCGCTCAGGCGAACTGTTCACCGCCATCGCCGCCGCTCGGCGCGGAGGGATCGGCGTGGTGGAGCTGCGGTTCGGCGCCGTGGACCGGCGGGCCGAGGTCGGCGCGCTGGATCCCAAGCGGATGCTGGTGCGGCTGGCCGAGCGCGCGCCCCTGGTGGCTCCCGCGCCGCCGTCCGTCGCCGAGGCCGCGCCCGCCGCCACGGTGGCGAGACCCTTCGCCGGCCTCGACGCCTTCGCCGCCGCCGCGCCCTTCGGCGCCGCCCTGCTGCGAGGCGAGGATCCACTGGAAGCGGTGATCGACCGCGTCAACGACGCCTTCGCCGCCGTGTCGGGGGCTGCCAGCGCCACGGGACTTCGGCTCGCCGATCTGATCGTGCCGGCCTCCTGGACCGACGCCTCCGCCCGCCTGGCTGCCGGCCGCAACGGGCCGATCGAGGTGCAATTGGCCCACGCCACCGGCCGCATCGCCCACCTCTATCTGGCCCGGGTTGCTGACGGCTTCATCGTCTATCTGATGGACGTCTCCGAGCAGAAGCAGATCGAGTTGGAGCTGGCCCAGTCGCAGAAGATTCAGGCCATCGGCCAGCTGGCCGGCGGCGTGGCGCACGACTTCAACAACCTGCTCACCGCCCTGCAACTGCGCCTGGACGAACTCCTGCTGCGCCATCCTGTCGGCGATCCGTCCTATGAGGGCTTGAACGAAATCCGCCAGACCGGCGTGCGCGCGGCTGATCTGGTGCGCAAGCTGCTGGCCTTCTCGCGCAAACAGACCGTGCAGCGGGTGACGCTGGAGCTGGGCGAGCTGATCAGCGAGTGCGAGGTGCTGCTGCGGCGGCTGCTGCGCGAGGACGTCAAGCTGGAGACCGACTACGGCCGCAACCTGCCCCTGGTGCGCGCCGACCGCAGCCAGCTCGAGACGGCGGTGATGAACCTGACCGTCAACGCCCGCGACGCCGTTCATGCCCTGGGCGGCGGCGTGGTTCGCATCCGCACCGCGCGGCTGAGCCACGCCGAGGCGGTGGGCCTGGGCTATGCCGACGACAAGGCCTCCGGCGGCGAGGTGGCGCTGATCGAGGTCGCCGACAATGGCCCCGGCGTGCCGCCGGAGATCCGCGACAAGATATTCGACCCCTTCTTCACCACCAAGCCGGTGGGCGAGGGGACTGGCTTAGGGTTGGCGACCGTCTACGGCATCGTGCGCCAGGCCGACGGCTGGATTCACCTGGACAGCGCCCCGGGCCAGGGCGCCGCCTTCCGCATCTTCCTGCCGGTGCATGTCCCCGTGCCGGGCGCCGAGCCCGCGCCGGTCGTCGCTCCGGCTAATGGTCACCGCCCGCCGGCCCGCGACCTTTCCGGCGTCGGCCGCATTCTGTTCGTGGAGGACGAGGACGCGGTGCGCTCCGTCGCCGCCCGCCTGCTGCGCGCCAGAGGCTATGAGGTGATCGAGGCCGCCGACGGCGAAGAAGCCCTGGCCCTGGCCGAGGAGCACGCCGGCAAGATCGACCTGCTCATCTCCGACGTCATAATGCCCGGCATCGACGGGCCGACGCTGCTGAAGAAGGCGCGCATCTTCCTGGGTGACGCCCCGGTGATGTTCATCTCCGGCTACGCCGAGGCAGAGTTCTCCGACCTCCTGGAAGACGAGCAGGGCGTGACCTTCCTTCCCAAGCCCATCGACATCAAGACCCTGGCCGAGCGGGTCAAGCAGCAGCTTCAGGCGGCCTGAGCTAGCGCGGATAGGCCTGTAACCCCTCACCCTCCCAGCTTCGCTGGGGATGGTTCCCTCTCCCTTCGGGAGAAGTGTGTGGGAAGCAGTCCTGAAACACCTCTCCTGGAAGGAGAGGGAGGGGCCCGCGCCGCAGGCGTGGGAGGGTGAGGGATTAGGGACGGTGCAGGAAAGGCCCCTAAACCCGCTCCACCTTCACCGCCGTCCCATAGGCCAGCACCTCGGTGATCCCGTCCATGATTTCGTTGGCGTCGTAGCGCATGGCGATGACGGCGTTGGCGCCCTCGGCGGCGGCGTGTTCGCACATATGGTCGTAGGCTTCCTGGCGGGCGGTCTCGGCCAGGTTGACGTAGATCGACAGCTTGCCGCCAAAGATGGACTGGATGCCGCCGGCGAAGTTGCCGATCACGCTGCGGGAGCGGACCGTGATGCCGCGCACCAGGCCGATATGCTGCACGATCCGGTAGCCGGGAAGGTCGTTGGTGGTCGAGACAATCATGGGCGCCTCCTTGGGTGAGACGCCCAGTTTAGCCTGATTTCAGGAAACCTGCGCGGCGCTGGCTTCGACCGCTTCGCCGAGGTCCTGCTGTTCGTCCGGCAGGCCGGCGCTCTCGGCGGGCTTGAAGACGAGGTATTTGGAGCCGGCGAAGGTCACGCACAGGCCGGCCACCGAGCCGAACGCCAGGGCGATGGCCAGGTAGTGGCTGAGAGCCGGGACCAGGGCCAGGGCGGCGGAATAGATGGCGATGTTGGCCACGCCCCCCGCGCCCTGCACGCCGACGTAGTAGAGGCCTTCGCGCACCGTCCCGTGGGCCGAGGGTTGGCGGAAGGTGAAGCTGCGGTTCAGCAGCCAGGTGGCCAGCACCGCCACCGGGAAGGAGACGAAGCGTGCGCCGTACTTGTCCATGCCGGCGAAGACCACCAGGCTGTGCAGCACCGCATAGTCCACCGTGAAGCCGCAGACGCCGACCAGGCCGAAACGGAAGAAGTGGGGGTCGATCCGGCTCAGCACCTTGGCCGCCACGGGCGTCTCGCGCAGCCGGCGGGTTAGTCGGAAGGTCAGCGCAACCGTCCAGGCCCACCAGCCGGCCGGACGCAAGCTCGCCAGCATCGGCGCCATGGAGATCAGCGCCACCGCCGCGCCCTCGGTGACCAGCCAGTTGATCCGGGCCTGATAGCGCGGGAAGGGCCCCGACAGCGCGCCGCAGACGAAGGCGTTGATCAGCACCACGCCGACCAGCAGGGTCAAGGCCGCGCCGAGCCGCATGCTGTCGTTATCCCAATCGAGCGACCGGGCGCGGATCTGAAGGGCGATGTCACGCACGAGGCTCCGAAGCCGCGCGCGGAATCCGACCGCGTCGTCCCGCCATTCCAGCGGCCTGCCACGAAGCTGGGTGACGATGTCCCGCTGGCAGAAACGCCAGACGATCAGGCCCAGTCCCAGCAACAGGATCATCCCGTGCAGCCAGGTCGAAGCGTCGATGGTCATCCGGAAACCGCAGCCCCAGTGATCGCGGCCGCAGTTCTTGGCGGTGTTGATCAGCAGCGGGAGGTTGGTCGTGCTCCAATAGTCGTTGGTCAGGTAATAGTGCGGGTTCTTGATCGGGTCATCGACGTAGAACATCAGGAACTGCTGGCCGAAATTGTTCAGCGACGCGATCACCTGGCCGACCGGATCATAGAGCACGGCGTGCAGGACGAAGGCGTTTTCCTCCTTCTCCATGGCCAGCCGTTTGTCGATCGTCGTGACGTTGAAGATGCCCTTCGCGCGGTCGTCCGACCACAGCAGATCCTGTGAATTGTCGAGCGGCAGGGCCTTGAACGGGCAGAGCGCCCAGGTCCCCCCGTGAGCGCAGGACCATCGCAAATACTCACGGCCAGGCCCGTCGGCGAGCACGCGCATGGCCAGGAAGGGCGGGCGATGCAGCTCATCGCCGGTCTTCAGCTTCACCGCCTCCTTATAGACGCCCGTAGCCAGCAAGGCGGCGAAGACCGCGACGCCGACAGTGATGAAGGAGGCCAGCACCCGGCCGCGCGGGCGTCGCATGAAGAGGGTAAGAATTCCCGCCAGCGCCACCGTGCCCAGTGTGTTGAGCACATGGGAGGTGTGGAAGGTCATCATGGTCGCGGCGGCGACGCCCAGCAGGGTCCGCTCGACCTTGGACAGTCGGTCCCAGAAGACCAGCAGCAGCACCACCGCCATGGCCACATAGCCCGCGAACACATCCGGCATGGCGAAGGCGGCGAAGTAGGGCAGGGTGGAGGCGAAGGCGACGGCCGCCTCGGCGACATAGGCGGTCCAACGGGCCGCGCCGGGCGCCGCGACGCGCCAGAACAGGAAGGCCAGCCAGGCGCCCACGAAGGCCTGGCCGAAGGCCGTCAGCCACAGAGTGTGGATCTTGTGCGTCGCGTAGAGCCATAGCCCGTAGTAGGGCGAGCGGGCGCCGATCTCGGTGTGCGACATGTGCAGGTCGGCCGCCGCTTCCTTGGCGTCGGCTATGTCGTCGGGATCGGTGGAGACGGGCGGCGGCGTCTTAAGATGCAGGGCCTCGGCGATGGTGACCGCGAAGGTGCGCCCTTCGACGAAATAGTCGTCGGTATCGGTGAACACGGAGGGACCGCCGTTCACGGCGATCACGGCCATGATCATCAGGGCTCCCGCCAGGACTGGCGCGAACGACTGAAGGCGACGCCAGATACCGGTCACGATCAACGCCTTAGAGCGAACACCGAAGCAAGGAAGCCCGCGGCGGCCATCTGGATGGCGACCGCGACGCCGGTCAACGACAGCACAAGAAGGCGCATGACGCCATGATAAACGATCGGTCCGAAGCCCGAACCGGCCCATTCGGCCACGGCCCACACCGATCCGACCACGCCCGCCAGGAAAATCACCAGCGCGGCCTGCAGGATGGGCTCAAGGCTGAGGCCCATGAGGAACTTCTGGAACCGCGCCGACGGCGGCAGCACGCCTTCCAGCGTCTGGTAGCGGCGGGCCAGGGCGCCGAACATCACTAGCTGCACGCCGATCAGGATGGCGAAGCAGGAGACCACCAGGGAGTGGACGTCCAGGGTGACGCGGCCCAGGTGAATCTCGCCGATCGACAGGGCGGCGGAACCCGCCACGCCGAGCAGGGCCAGGACGGTGCCCGGATAGATGAACAGCCACTTGGGGCTGTGGATCAGGAGGAAGCGCAGGTGGCGCCAACCGTCGCGCCAGGTCTTCAGGTGCGGCGGACGCGAGCGGCCATCGGGCTTCAGGGTGGCGGGGGTTTCCTCGATGCGCAGGCGGTTCAGCGAGGCCTTCACCACCATCTCGCTGGCGAACTCCATGCCCGGGAACTGCAGGCGCAGGTTCAGGATCGACTCGCGCGAGAAGCCGCGCAGGCCGCAATGGAAGTCGCCCACCGGAATGGCGAAGAACAGCCGGCCGATGAAGGACAGCACCGGGTTGCCCAGGTAGCGATGCAGGAAGGGCATGGCGCCCTTTTCAATGCCGCCCTTGAAGCGGTTGCCCATGCACAGGTCCGCGCCATCGCGCAGGTGCTCGAGCATGCCGTCCAGGTTCTCGAAATCGTAGCTGTCGTCGGCGTCGCCCATGATGACGTACTTGCCGTGCGCTGCCCGGATACCGCCCATCAGCGCCGCGCCGTAGCCCTTTTCGGGCACGGAAACGACGCGAGCGCCGTTGGCTTCGGCCAGGGCTTGCGAGCCGTCGGTCGAGCCGTTGTCGGCGATCAGCACTTCGCCGGCCACGCCGCTGCGGGCCAGATAGCCCATGGCCTTCTGGACGCAGACCTCGATGGTCTCCGCCTCGTTCAGGCAGGGCATGAGAATGGTCAGTTCCAAGGTGTCGGGGCCTGAGCCGGTGACCGCTCCGGACAGGGCGCGATCAAGCGTCGAGATGGACATGGACGGTTCCTGGCCGGCGATTGGGGGAGAGGGCCGGCTATGCTCTGTTCGCTACGTCCAACTGACCAGAGTCGTCAACTGTTCGTGATGACGCACTGCACAAAAATTGTTTCAGTTTGTCAGGGTTCTGCTTAGCTTGATCGGTTTGGGTGCGGACGGATCGGCCTGTGGAGGTCCCTGTCTACCATCTCCGGATGGACGGAGTTGTCGGTCGAACTTTCCAGTCAGCGTAGAGAGGCGCCAGGTCTTCGGGCAACGACGCCTCGAAGGCCTCATCCAAGGGATATTGAGGCATTGTGGCCCGAACCGCGTCGAGCAGGGCATGGCCTTGCTTGAGGTCTTTCGGGCGCTTCAAGGCGCTGCGCTTTGCCTGCCCCGCCATCCAGAGCTTTTGGAGCGCGAACCAGCGGGGGTCCGGCGCAACAATGCGCGCCGGCGATCCGTCCCGGCAAATGACCACCCGATCCACAACCTGACCCTGGAGAAGCCATTCCTGCTCTTCGAGGGGAACGGGGCGTGGCTGATCGGTCCGATACAGGCTGTGAGCCCGGGATGGCGCCACCAGAATCTCGACCTCGTAGGCCTTGGCGTTGCGGGCCTGGAATGTGCGCTCCATGTTGACGGTGAAGGTGGGATCGACCGCCTTCAGCATCGGCCAAAGCGCCTGACCGTCCCGATCAGCCTCGATCGCCGACCAGGCCATGTCGAAGTCGTCGGTTTCCCCGGGGGCATCCTGAATGAAACCGCCCGCCTCCACGGCATAGGCCGCGATGGCGTTCGTGCCGACCACCACAAGATGGCTGCCGAGCAGCCGCCGCCGGTCGGCCTCTCTCAGGATGGGTCCCGCGGCGCTCGCCAGCATGGGCGTGCGCAAAGCCCGGCATAGGCGTCCGCTCTCCTCCAGGGCGTCCTGGCTCAGGTCTCGACGCGTCTTGGCGGCGGCCTTTTCATCGCGATAGGCGAGAAATCGCGCCTCGTGCTCCGGTGACCACGGACCAAGACTGGTTCCGTTGCCGCTGCGGTCGGCGATCTCATAGAGGTAGCTTCGGCCCCCGACCTCTTTGCGCCTCAGGTCATAGGGCAGATCGGCGAGGATGCGCTCCGCCTCCATCCACACCTCATAGCGTTGGTTTAGATTGACGAGCGCACGAGCTTGCTCATCGGTGAAGGGCAGGATTCCGAGCATCGATTATCCCACAAATGAGCATTTCAAGAATATGTGGGATAAACGCTATTAAATCAATGGCACAGGCGGCGCGGGTTGACCCTATCCCCACTGCTCCTTGGCCCCAGCCCGGCGCGCGGTGAGGGGCGCCTGCCCCGGCGGCGCGGCGGTCTGTCCGGACTTCAGCGGCTGCTGTGGCTCGGCCGTCGGCTGCCCGAACAGCCAGCCCTGCGCATAGTCCACACCAGCGCGGCGAAGAATGTCCTCCACCGCGTGGGTCTCCACCATCTCGGCCACCGTCTCCACCTTCAGCTCGCGGCAGAGGTTGACCAGGTGGCGGATCATGGTGTCGTCGCGTCCCGCGGCCGTCAGCTCGCGGACGTAGGAGCCGTCGATCTTGACGATATCGACCTTCAGCGCCCGCAGGTAGGCGAAGGAGGCGGCGCCGGCGCCGAAGTCGTCCAGGCAGACCTGATAGCCCGCGCCCTGCAAGGCCTCCACATGGTGCTGGGCCAGATCGAGATCGGAGATGGCGGCGCTCTCGGTCACCTCCAGGATCATCCGCTTGCGGTAGCGGGGGCTGGGGTCCAGCGCGAGCATGGCCCTGATGAAGCTGGGGCTGACGATGGTGCGGCCGGAGATGTTGACCGCCAGCTTCATCCTGTCCTGCCGGTCGGCCTTCAGCTTCTTCATCGCTTCTTCGGCGACAGCGCGGTCCAGGTCCTCGATCACATCGAGTTCCTCGGCCATGCGGATCGTGTCGAACGGGCTCTGGCCTTCCTTGAACCGCACCAGCGCCTCGTGGTGGCGCAACTCGCCGGTGGTCAGGGACACGACCGGCTGGAACACCAGCTTGAAGGCGCGGGAATCCACCACGGCGCCGAAGGCGTTGGCGTCCTCGACCGCCCGGCGCATGGATGAATCCAGCACCTTGGACAGGTTGGCCACGGAGGGCGGCTCGCCGTTGGCGATGAAGCCGTCGAGAGCGAACTTCATCGCCCGCATGACCTGGCTCACCGAGCCTGCGTCGTCGATGGCCAGGGCGCGGACGGTGGGCTCGAGCGCCGGGCCCAGCAGCTGGGTCAACCGTCGGGCCATGGCTTCTGGCGCGTCGCCCTTTTTGCGGACCACGGCGAAGCGTTCGTCGCCCAGGTCGGCGGCGGCGTCGGCATAGGCTTCCGAGCGCAGCGCGCCGGCCAGCTTCTTGTCGAGCGCGGCCGCCTGTTCGGGCGAAAGCGCGTCGCGTTCGCGCGCAAAGCCGGACAGCTCTATCAGGCCGAGTTCGAGATCGGGGCCGCTCTCGCGGGCGCCGTCGATGATGGTGCGGGCGACGGCTTCGAATTCGATGCGGTCGAACAGTTTCGGCTTGGCCCGCCGCTTGGAGCCCGCGCCTTCGGCCAGGGTCAGGGCGCAGGAGACTCGCGGCGCGTTCTGGGGCAGCCGGAAGGCGGAGAGGTTGGCGCGGCGAACCTTGCCGTCCGGCGCGGCGGCCAGTTCGATCTCGGCCAGGCTGCGTCGCTCGCCGTCGGCCAGGCCGCCGAGCAGCGCTTCGGCGGTAGGACGGTCAGCTTCGGCGAACAGGTCCAGCCAGGGTCGCCCGGTCAGGTCCGTCTGGTCGGCGCCGAGCAGCTTGGCGCCCGCGCCGGCGGCAAAGCTCACGCGTCCCCGCTCATCGACCTCGAACAGAAGATCGGCGGTCGCGAAAGCCAGGCCGAGAAAGCGGAAAGGATCGACAGCCAACCTTGAAATCCCCGGCCTAACACGCCCGGAAATCTCTAGGGGGGAAGGCTGAAGATAAGCTTCACGCCACCTGCGGCATTCCGTCCGGCCACGGACATGGCCAGGTTCGGTCCGCCCATTGCATCGCAATCCAACGTCTTTCGCCGCCGCGCCTCTGCGCCGGCCGAAGGGCGCGGCGAGCGGCCTGCCGCTCCAGGGAGTGCTTGCGATGCATATACCAACGATTTCCGTTAGTTCCCTTTTCAAGGAACTGCAGTCGGCCGTCGGATCGACCGCCGCCCAGGGCGCGGACGCCCTGCAGGAATTGCTCGGTGGGTCGGCAAGTTCCGCCGCCTCGGCGGCCCAGACGGCCAGTACGGCCGCCACCAGCCTGACCTCCAGCACGCCGTCGAGCCTGTTTTCGTCCACGCTTCTGTCGGCCCTGATCGCCGCGCAGAGCAGCAGCGGAAGCAGCAAGGCGACCGCTCAGACCGCTTCGGCCAACGCCACCTCGCTCAGCCTCTCCGAGCTGCAGGGCGCGCTCACCGGCGCTGCTTCTTCTGCTTCTGGGTCGTCCTCCACCAGTTCGGTCACCCCACAGACCCTGGCCTCGATCTTCGGTCTCGGCGGCGACGGCTCGAACGGCAAGACCGGCCAGGCCAGCGCGGCGCACCACCATCACGGCGGCGATCCGCTGCAGACCCTGGGCGCGGACGTTGGGGCCATCGCCGGATCCACGGCCTCGCTCGCCGCCAATCTGCTCTCCAGTATCTCGTGAGTCTGAAGTCCCATGGCTGACATCGCCGAAACCATCTCCGCCGCCCTCGAGCGTCACCAGGCCGGCGCCCGCGACGAGGCCGAAGTCCTCTATCGCCGCGCGCTGGACGCCGATCCGCGCGAGCCGACCGCCCTCTACCTCTATGGCCTGTTCAACTTCGAGGCCGGCAAGGTCGAAGCCGCCGACCGGCTGCTGAGCCGGGTGGTCGAGGTGCGGCCCGGCCATGCGGAGGGGCATGTCGCCCTGGCCAACCTGGCCTACTGGCGTGGCCGTCACCAGACCGCCGTCGATGGCTACAAACGCGCCCTGACGATCCAGCCCGACCACGCCGCCGCCCTGATCAATCTGGCCTCGGCCCTGCGCGATTCCGGCCAGTTCGACTGCGCCATCGCCGCTTGCCGGAATGCGGTGACGCGGCTGCTCGACCCGGCGCCGGCCTACGCCGCCCTCGGCGGGACCCTTGCCGCCGCCGGCCGTCCTGCCGAGGCGACCGAGGCCTATCGCGCGGCCATTGGGCTTGCGCCCCGCGATGTCGCCGTCCGCATCGGTCTCAGTATGGCCCTCCTGGACGCTCGGGACGGCAAGGCCGCGCTGGCCAGCGCCGAAGAAACCCTGCAGTGGGCGCCTGATCAGGCCGAGGCCTGGTTCGTTAAGGGCTCGGCCCTGCTGGCCCTGCACCGGCCCGCCGAGGCGGTCACCGCGCTGGAACGTTCGGCCGCCATCGACCCGGACCGCGCCGCGACCCGCCTCGGCCTCGGCAACGCCTATGCGGAACTGGAGTTGGCCGAGCAGGCGGTGGAGCAACTGTTCCGCGCCGCGGAACTCGACCCGGGTTCCAAGGAGATTCACGCCAGCCTCGGCTCGGTGCTCTACCGCTGCGGCGAGATGGAGTTGGCCGAGAAAGAATGCTGGCTCGCCCTGGCCGCCGACACCACCATGGCGGTCGCCCACAAGAACCTGGCCGCGATCCACGCCGATCGAGGCGAGCACGACCAGGCCCGCCATCACCGCGACCAGGCCTATGCTGGCCGCAGCCTGATCGTGGACGCCGCGCCCGATCCGCAAGCGACTGTTCTGATCCTGACCACCAGCCAGGGCGGCAATGTCCCACACCGGTATCTGCTGCCGGCGGACCGCTACAGCCGGCTCAACTGGTTCATCGAATACGCCCACGCCGGGCAGGCCAGCGAGTTGCCGGCCTATGACGTGGTGTTCAACATCGTCGGCGACCCCGACGCCGCCGGCGAGACCGAGGGGCCGATCGCGGCCTTTCTCAAGGACTGCCCCCATGCGGTGATCAACGACCCGGTCCGGGTCTCGGCCACGCGCCGCGACCGGCTTTCGGCCTTGTTCGACGGCGTCGCCGGCCTGGTCACGCCCAAGGCCGCGCGCCTCGACGCCGACACCATAGCCAGGACCGGCCTGGCGGCGGCGATCGCCCTGAGCGGCGTCGGCTATCCCCTGCTGGTCCGCCCAATCGGCTCCCACGGCGGGGTGGGGCTGATCCTGGCGCGCGGGCCGTCCGACCTCGCCGAGGCCGATGTCAGCGCCGGCGTCTATGTCACCGAATACCGCGACTTCCGATCCGAGGACGGCCTCTATCGCAAGTACCGCGTGATCTTCGTGGGCGGCCGAGCCTACCCGTACCATCTCGCCATCGCCGACGACTGGCTGGTCCACTACGGCACTGCCCAGATGGAGCAGGACACGGTCCGGCAAACCGAAGAACGTCGCTTCCTGGCCGATCCTGCCTCCGCGCTCGGCGCCAAGGCGATGGCGGCGGTGACGGAGGTCGGAGCCCGGCTCGGCCTCGACTACGGCGGCATCGACTTCTCGGTCCTGCCTGATGGCCGGGCGGTGGTGTTCGAGGCCAATGCCACCATGCTGGCCCACCCCGAGGACGCCGATGGCGAGTTCGCCTACAAGAACCCCTATGCGGCGCGTATTTTTGAGGCCTTCCAGGCCATGGTCGCCGCCCGCTCGCCTAAAAAATGAGTCGTCAACGACGCCGGGGTCGTAGAAGCTATATCCGAGATTAGGGCGGGGCCGCGCCGGTCGGCGAGACGGCGATTACGGCCCCCGAAGCTTGGGGGCGCGCCATGGATTCGGATGCGGGAGGCTACGTCTATCCGCCCGAGGGCGGCGGGCATCACGCCGGCCTGATCATCATTGTCCTGATCGTATTGACGCTCGCCCTGGGGGCGGGTGCGATGCTCGGCGCCTACATGGCCCGCCAGCAGGCCGCGAGCCGGCGCGCCCTGTCCCGCAAGGTGATCTTCGACGACGTCAACAAGGCGCTCAAGAAGGCGCTGGAAAAGCGCGAAGACGAACTGCTCGGCGCCGCCAAGGACCTGATCAAGGTGATCATGGACCGGCTCGGGCCGTTCGTGCTGCTGGGCGGGCCGATCTTCGCCGATATCGCCGCGCTGAATAAGGCGCTGTCCGGCAAGACCGCCGAGCCCGCCGGCCATGGTCATGGCGATCACGGCGCGCATGGCGACCACGGTCACGACAAGGCGGAAAGCTCGACCTCCGCCGCGAAGGTGGGATCGACCCTGGTCCTGACGCCCAATGTGACCACCCACATCCACGTCGGCGGCGAAGCGGACAAGAAGAAGGACGGCCACGCGCCCCCGGAAAAGCCCAAGGACCGGGACATGACCATGCCCGAGGTCTACGAGGCGGTCGGCAAGGCGGTGGAGAAGTTCAAGAACGACTGGCAGCGGGAGAAGGTCGAGACCTTCCTGACCGCCGCTCAGAAGGCGCTGCTGGAAGCCAAGCCGCGCGACCCAGGGCCGGAGCGGCATTAGCGAGGGCTGTATCTCAGCCCAACCAACCCCCGCTCATCCCCGCCCGACGAACGGCATCTTGGTGGCCATCACCGTCAGGGTCTGCACATTCGCATCCAGCGGCAGGCTGGCCATGTAGACCACCGCGTCGGCCACGTGCGTCACGTCCATCGTCGGTTCGACCATCACGGTCCCGTTGGCCTGGGCCGCGCCGGCGCTCATGCGGGCGGTGAGGTTGGTGGCGGCGTTGCCGATGTCGATCTGGCCGCAGGCGATGTCGAAGGCCCGGCCATCCAGCGACAGCGACTTGGTCAGGCCGGTGATGGCGTGCTTGGTCGCCGTATAGGGGGCGGAGTTGGGCCTGGGCGCGTGGGCCGAGATCGAGCCGTTGTTGATGATCCGGCCGCCGCGCGGGTCTTGCGCCTTCATCAGCCGGAAGGCGGCGCGGGCGCACAGGAAGGCGCCGGTGAGGTTGACCGCCACCACGTGGTTCCATTGCGCCACCGGCAATTCGTCGATCGGCAGCGGCATGGCCGCGCCGCCGGCGTTGTTGAACAGCAGGTCCAGCCGGCCGAAAAACCCGCCGACCAGGTCGAAGGCCGCTTCCACCGCCGCCTCGTCGCCGACGTCGGTGGGCAGGACCAGCAGGTCGTCCTGGCCCAGCCCCGAGGCAGCAGCCGTCTCGCGCAATGGGTCTTCCCGCCGCCCGAGCAGAGCCAGTCGCCATCCCTTGGCGGCCAGGGCCAGGGCCGATGCGCGGCCGATGCCGCTGCCGGCGCCGGTGATCAGGGCGACAGGCGCCATGGCTTCCTCCATTTTTGGTTCAGGCCTTGGATAGCGCCCGGCGCAGCCGCCGTCCAAGCGCCTGTCTCGCCTCCGTGGCCATCAGCCCCGCGAGGTCCTCATAGCCCCTGACCCCGGCCATGATGTCCAGATAGCCCTGGCGCAGCAAGCGGGCGCGACCGAAGGCCTTGCCGAACAGCGGCTTGGCCCAGCCGGAGAAGATCAGCCGCCGCCAGCCCCGCGCCTGGCCCATGGACCGGCGGATCGGCAAGGTGGCCAACGCATAGTCGGCGAAGGCGCCCCCGGGCCGTCCGGCCGCCACCGCCTGGGCTATGGCCGCGCTGGCCGCCGCCCCGCTTTCCATGGCGTAGCCTATGCCCTCGCCGGTGATCGGATCGACGAAGCCCGCCGCGTCGCCGCAAAGCAGCACACGCCCTCGCCCCGGCGAGGGACGGCATTGGCCAAACGGCAGATACTGGCCCTTGACCTTGTAGGCCGCCGGATCGAGCCCTTTGTCGGTCAGATAGGCCGCGAGCTTGGCCTTCATGTCGGGGTTGCGCCGGTGCACCCCGCCGACGCCGATGGTGAAGGTGTCGGCCTTGGGAAACACCCAGCCATAGCCCCAGTCGGCGCGGCCGAAGTCGATCTCGACGTCCTCGGGGCAGCCCGGCAGGTCGGCGCGCGGGACCTCGACCTCTAGGCCGAAGCCGATGGCGGCGGGATCAAAGGCCGCGCCAAACATCTGGCGGGCTATCCCGCTGCTGACCCCGTCGGCGGCGATGAGGTGTCCGTAGGCCAGCACGCGGCCGGATTTCAGCGTCACGGTCCGCGCGGCCTCGTCGAGCACATCCACCGCGTCGCCGAGCCGCGTCGTGGCGCCCGCCTCCCGCGCCAGATCGACCATATGGGCGTCGAAGGCCCGCCGCATGGTCAGGCCCAGCCGGCCCTCCATCCGCGACAGTCGCGTCCCGGCCATGAAGAAAGCCATGTGGTGCAGGTCGCCGACGATCTCGGCCGGCAGGGGGCGGCCGAACACCGCCTCGAACGTCGCCCGGCACCGGTCGGTCAGGCCGCCGCCGCAGAGCTTCTCGCGGGGAAAGACCGCCTTATCGACCAGGCAGACCTTCAGGTCCGCCGACGCGGCGGTAAAGGCCGCCGCGCTACCGGCCGGACCGCCGCCGGCGACAACGACATCGTAGTATTCAGGGAAAGCGTCTGGCTTGGGAGTCACCGCGCTCCTGTAGCCTGGAGCCTCGTGATGCGAAAGCCGCGCGGACAGGCCGATCGCTGGCGGCTAGATTGTCGGCATGGTGATAGGGTGGCGTCAAGGGAGGTTGGCCGCATGCCGATTGAGTGGAGCGATGGGAGCGGGGCGAAAACGACCTTCCGGATCGCGCATCTCGACCTGGCCAAGCGTGCGACCGAGCAACATCCGGAGTCTGCGGCCGCCTGGTACGCCCTCGCCGAAAACCATTCCCGGAGCGAAGACTTCGCCGACGTCGTGGTCGCGACCGACCGCGGCCTGGCGCTTGCCCCGCCCACGAGCCCTCAGGTCCGCCTCTACGCCAAGGCCTTGATCGCCCTGGACCGTTCCGATGATGCACTGGCGGTGCTGGATCGTCATGCGCCGAAGCTGGCCGGTCTCCGTCTTCGCGCGCTCCGCGGCGAGGCCTTTCGTAAATTGAACCGGTTTGCCGAGGCGCGCGCCGAATTCGACGCCGTGCTCGCCGCAGACCCCGCGGAGGTCGTCGCCGGCCGGGGGCTTTCGCTGATGCTCACCGACCAGGCCGCCTGGCGGGATCTGCTCGATGTGGTCGAGCGGATTGAAGCGCGGGCCGCCTTGAGCATGACGCTGCAGGTCGCCAAGGCGCGTGCGCTCATGCGGCTGGGCCGGCACGCGGAAGCGCGGGCGCTGCAGGACTTTGACCCCGTCGGGCGGGTGCGGACGATCGCCACGCCGCAAGGGTTCGACAGCCTGCCGGCCTTCAACGCCGCGCTGATCGCCGAGTTGGCGTCGCCCCTGCACAGCCGGCTATCGGACCGGCCACGCCTTCGCCTCGTGGGCGGAACGCAGATCGAGGATATGGCGGATTCCGACGGGCCGGCCTTGCAGGCCCTGTTCGCCGCGATCCGCTCGGCGGTGGAAGACTATTTTGTGGGCGCGCCCGATGCGCCGCGACGGGCGGAGCTGGTTCCCTGGGCCCTGGTGCTCGGACCCGACGACTTCCAGGCGCGGCACTATCACGTCGAAGCCGCCGTCGCTGGGGTCTACTACGTCGCCGCACCGGCCGAAGTCCTGGACGAGGCGGAGGTTGATGGCGCCCTGGTCATCCCCGACGTGGTCTCGGAGTTGGAGGGCGGGGAGGGCCTTGTGCGCCATATCCAGCCCAGGCCGGGCCGGCTGGTGCTGTTTCCCGGCTACCTGCCTCACCGCACCTTGCCGACCCGCAAGCCCGGGCAAAGGATCTCGATCGCCTTTAACGTGGTGAGCCGCGAGAGTCAGGCCTGAGAAGAAAATCCGGCCCCCGCCCGCTCTCGCCCGGGCAGGGGCCGGCTGCGTCAGGATCAGGCGGCGATCTTGGCCGCGCCGATCTTGGCGATTTCAGTGCGGGCGGCTTCGATGCCCTTGGCCCGGACTTCCGGACCGACATTGAGGCCCTCGGCGCGGATAAAGACTATGTCGGTGATCCCGAAAAAGCCGAACACGCCGCGCAGATAGGTCTCCTGGTGGTCCAGGAAGGCCGCCGCCGCACCGTCGGCATAGAAGCCGCCGCGCGAGGAGGCGACGAGCACCGTCTTGCCGCCGGCCAGGCCGACGGGACCGTTTTCGCCGTACTTGAACGTCTTGCCGACGATGGAGACCCGGTCGATCCAGGCCTTCAGCTGGCTGGGGATGCCGAAGTTGTACATGGGCGCGCCGACCACGACGATGTCGGCGTCGAGGAACTGCTGCAGGGCGCCGTGGCCCGCGCCGACGTCGGCCTTCAGGTGTTCCGGGGCGGCGTCGATGGGGCCGAGGTGATGCGCGGTCAGGTGGCCGACCGGCGTGGCGGCCAGATCGAGATACTCGACCTGAAGGCCCGGATGCAGGTCGCGTTGGGCCTGGACGATCTCGGCCGACAGGGTGCGGCTGACCGAGTTTTGGCCGAGGATGCTGGAGTCGATGTGGAGGAGTTTCATGGCGAGAACCTTTTGCGAGAACCGTTTGAATGTCTGCGCCGGTCCGGTTGGCTTGGCGGCGTGACGGTTATCTAGTCCTCCGCTATCCAGCGTGTTAGCCTATGTCTTTCGATATAAACCATCGGTTTTGACGATAGATGATCGACGGCCTTTCCCTGGATCAGCTGCGCACCTTCATCGCCGCCGCCGACACCGGCAGCTTCTCGGCGGCTGGCCGGCGGCTGCATCGCGCCCAATCGGTGGTCAGCCAGACCCTGGCCAATCTGGAGGGCCAGACGGGGGTTAGCCTGTTCGACCGCGTGGGCCGCTATCCGGTGCTGACCGAGGCGGGCCGAGCGTTGCTCGCCGATGCTCGGGCGGTGGTCGACCGGGCCGACGCCTTCAAGGCCAGGGCGCGAGGGCTGGCCGGCGGGCTGGAGCCGGAGTTGAGCGTGGTGGTGGACGTGATGTTCCCGAACCAGGTGCTGACCTGCGCCGTCGCCGCCTTCCAGGAGGCCTTTCCGGCCACGCCGCTGCGGCTGTTCGTCGAGGGATTGGGCGGGGTGCTGCAACTGGTGCTCGATGGCCGCTGCGACTTCGGCGTGATGGGCTCCCTGCCGACCACTGGCTATGAGGTGACCCACGAGCGGCTGCTGGCCACCCGACTGGTCATGGTCGCCGCGCCCCAGCACCCGCTGGCCAAGTACAGTGGCCCCGTGCCCCTGGCCGACCTGGCCGAGCACCTGCAGCTGGTGCTCACCGACCGCTCCGACCTGACCAAGGGCAAGGAGTTTGGCGTCTTTTCGAACAAGACCTGGCGGCTGTCCGACCTGGGCTCGAAACACGCCTTCCTGCGCGCCGGCCTGGGCTGGGGCGGCATGCCGCTCTCGGCCATCCAGGACGACCTGGCCAGCGGCGCCCTGGTGCGGTTCGTGCTCGAAGATGGCGAGCCCGACGGCCTGATCATGCCCATGTCCGCCGTCTACCGCACGGAAACGTCGCCGGGTCCGGCTGGGCGCTGGCTGATCGATAGGCTGAAGGTGGCGCCGGATTGTCCGATCTAGGCTGGCGTTTCTGAATCGCTCCCCCTTCGTGGGAGCGATTCAGAAATAGCGCTGTCTACTTCACCACCCGCGAAGGCACGCTCATGTTGCACAGCTCCACATGGCCGACGGGGTAGGTGAACCAAGGCCCGGCCGGAAACCGCCTGGCGTGAATCAGCTCAGCGAAGCTCTTCGAATCCGTGCGCAGGATTTCGAGGTTGGTCCGCTCGGCGGCCGGCACATCCGAGGCGAAACGGATAGAGCGGATCGTGGTCCGCTGTTCGGGCTTCTCGTAGAAGCCGAGCGGTCCCGTCCCGCGCGGCATGACCGATAAGAGGTCGATCCCCTTCACCACCCGGCCGATCAGGGCAATGTTGCGGTCCAGGTGGCGCGGCGCATTGCCGATCACCGCATAGAGCTCCATCCCCGGCCCGCTGGTGGCCGCATTGTCGCGTCCGACGCCGACGGTCCCGTAGCAATGGGCGAGCCAGGCTCGCCCGGCCTTCGGATCGCGGCCTACCGCAAACCCGCCGGTGAAGCCCACCTGCTTGGCGTAGGTGTCCACATCGGGCAGGCGGGTGAAGGGCTTGGCGGCGCTGATCGGCGCGTCGAACTCCGGCGTCAGGCTGGTCTTGGCCGAGCCGGTGGGCTTCTTGGTGTCGGCGTCGCCCCACTGGACCACATAGTTGTCCTGCGCCCGCTCGATCCACAGGCCGTCGAAATAGCGCTCCCGCATCAGGGTCTTGAGGTTGGCGAAATGCGCCGGCGCGAAGCCGGGTGCCAGCTCGATGATCACCCGCCCCGCCGGCAACTCCATATAGAGGGTCCGCGCCGGATCCAGCGGCCGCCAGTCGCCCGCGGGCGCCGCGGCGATGATGTCGGCGCTGGTCTTTGGCGGGGCGGCATGGGGCGAGGCCTTGGACGGGGCTCCCGACGCCGGCGTGAAGGCCAGCAGCGGCAGAACCGCCAGGATCGCGAGATGCTTTGCGGACATTCTGACTTCCCCCATGCGCGGTTCGGCTCGCACCCTCGTACGGAGGTTCTATGAAGTCGAGGACCAGCGCCAGCCTCTTCGGCGACCGCGATGTCGAGGCCGCTTATCGAGCCAGGAAGTCGACGAGGCTTTGCGCCCTGTCCCGCCAGCGCGCCGAGCCGATCGCCTTGAGGTGACCGCGCTCGGCCATGGCTTCGCCGCCGCCTTCCAGAAGCTCGGCCGCCGTGTCCGCCACGCTCGCCGGCCGCGCCCGACTGTAGAAGGCGATCTCATCGCCCGGCGCGAAAGCGGCGGCAAGGGCGCCGCTGTAGTCGGAGGCCACCGCGGCGCCGGCCATCATGGCGTCAATAGCGCGCTCGCAGGCGCCGTTGCCGGCGTTCAGATTGATGGCCACCTTGGCGTCGCCGTAGAGCGCGGCCATCTCGCCGAAATCCACCCGATGCTCCAGGAAGGTTACGTTTGGCCGGTCGCCAAGACCATCGCGCCAACCGGCGCCCAAGATGGTCACCGGCAGGCCCGACTCCGCCAGGGATCGGACAATGGCGAGGCGATCGGCGTGCCGCAGGTAGGTCAGCGGTCCTTGCAGGAACATCATCATCTGTCTGTCGAAATCCGGATCCTGACCCAGGGTCGCGGCCAGGCCGAGCATGCGGGCGCTGTCGTTGAAAGCATCGAGCACGGAGGCTTCCGGATGGTTGGCGAGGCGCGCGACCACGCCCGCGTAGAGTCGCTTGGCGGGACTGTCCGCCAAAGCCTCCCAGGGACGCGCCGGCTCTCCATTCCAGGTCGCGGCGACAAACACCTGATGTCGACGGGCGCGATAGTCGGGGATGGGTCCCAGCGGCGGACGCCCGCCCGGCAGCATGACCGCGCCCGGGCCGTCGATCTTCACGGCCCGCGCGAACCGAAGGTGGTTGAGGTTGGAATAGACCGAGCGGCGCCGCGCCAACGGCTTGGTCAGGACATGTTCCACATAGATGGGGTGGTCCAACTGCCAGCCGACGAAGTCGACGCCCAGGGCGTCGAACAGCGGTCGCCCGTCGCTCATGGCGATGTCGCTGAAGAATGAACTGAAGGACACCGCCACGTCGGGCTTGGCAGCGATCAACGCATCCACCAAAGGCTTGACCTGGACGATCTTGCCGACGGCGTGAACCGATTGATCGGTGACGATGGCGTCGTGCCCGAGGGCGGTCAACGCCTCACCCAGAGCGGCGATGAACTGGCTATAGACATGCCGGTCCTCGAGCGCCTTTATTAGCAGGAATTTCACGGACGCCGCCGGGCCTGAACGCGCTGTGGAAGTATGGGATCGGACATTATCCCCCGCTTATGCGCGTCGACTCTCGGGCCGATCAAGCGGCCCCACTTTGATGAAGACGTAAAATCCCACGGGCGCGGAACCGTTCGCCTATCGGCGTGTTCCATGTCGCTACGGGCAGGGGTAGGGGAATGTCGAAACACGCCTGGCTTTTCGCGGCCGCGGTGCTTTGCGCGGGGCAAGCCGCGCCCGTCCATGCACAATCGATCGAAGACCTCCGTGAGATGTCGATCGACCAGCTGGCCGATATCAACGTCTCTTCGGTGACCAAGTCGAGCGAGTCCCTGCGCGATGCGCCGGGCGCGATCTACGTCATCTCCCACGAGGACATCATCCGCTCCGGCGCGACCACCATCCCGGACATGCTGCGCCTGGCGCCCAACCTGTTCGTGGCCCAGACCAGCGCCTCGACCTTCACCGTCTCGGCGCGCGGCTTCAGCGGCAGCGCCGGCGCCCAGAACTTCGCCAACAAGCTCTTGGTGATGATCGACGGGCGCAGCGTCTATACGCCGCTCTATTCCGGCGTCTATTGGGACATGCAGGACGTCCCGCCGGACGACATCGACCGCATCGAGGTGATCAGCGGCCCCGCCGCCGCCCTATGGGGCGCCAACGCCGTCAACGGCGTCATCAACATCATCACCAAGAAGGCCAGCGAAACCCAAGGCCTCACGGCCGATATCGGCGGCGGCAATCTGCAACAGGTCGCCAGTCTGCAATATGGCGGCCGCGCCGGCGATCTGGCCTGGCGTCTCTACGCCCGCGCTATCGACGGCGACGACACCCTGACCACAACCGGCGCCAAGGCGCGGGATAGCTGGTCGAAGGGGCAGGGCGGCTTCCGTGCCGACTGGACGCCGAGCCCGGCCGACCAGGTCACCCTGCAGGGCGACATCTTCAAGGGCGACACCGCCGATTCAGGCCCGGACAACGACACCATCTCCGGCGGCAATATCCTCGGCCGCTGGAACCACGCCTGGAGCAATGGCTCGAACCTGCAGGTGCAGGCTTATTTCGATCGAGCCAGTCAGTCGACCGACAACGGCGGCGGCGCCTTCTGGGTCAACACCTACGACCTCGATATCCAGCACAGCTTCTCCATCGGCGCGCGCAATCAGATCGTCTGGGGCGGCGGGTTGCGGTCGGCGGACTATGGCATCACCTCCGGATCTGGCCTCAGCTTCCAGCCCTCCAGCCGCGACCTGGTGCTGGGCGACGTCTTCGTCCAGGACAGTTTCGCCATCACCGAGACGGTCAAGCTGATCGCCGGGGTGAAGGTCGAGAGCGATCCCTTCGTCGGCGTCACCCCGCTGCCGGACATCCGCCTGTCATGGAAGCTGAACCAGACCACCCTGCTCTGGGCGGCGGTGTCCCAGGCGATCCGCTCGCCGACGCCGTTCGACCGCGATGTCCATGAGGAGGTGGGCGGGATCAATCTCTTAAACGCCGGGGGGACCTTCAAGTCGGAGGATCTGACCGCCTATGAGATCGGCGCGCGGGTGCAGCCCACTGACCGGCTCTCCTTCTCGGTCTCGACCTACTACAACGTCTATCACGACCTGCGGACCATCGAGCTGGCCCCGGGGGGCTTCTTCCCGCTGCAATGGGGCAACGGCATGTATGGCGACGCCTATGGGGTCGAGGCCTGGGGCGACTTGCGCGTCACCGACTGGTGGCGGCTCAGCGCCGGCGTCAGCGCCGAGCACGAAGAGCTGAAGTTCAAGGCCGGCGATCCCGGCCTGCTCGGCCCCTCCGAAGCTGGCGACGATCCCACCGCCCAGGGGCAGCTGCGCTCCTACATGAACCTCGGCCGCAACTTCACCCTCGATGCGACCCTGCGTGGCGTCTCGGCCCTCGCCGACCCGGCGGTCCCCGCCTACACCGAGTTGAACGCGCGCCTGGGCTGGAACGTCACCCCCCGCGTCCAGCTGTCGGTGTCCGGCTTCAACCTGCTGCATGCCTACCACGTGGAATACCCCGGCAGCGCAGGCGGCTCGGTTCCTCGCAGCATCTTCGTCGAGATGCGGGTGAAGATGTAGCGGCTCATCCGAAGCGGGGGGCATGCCATCAATTCTCCCCCTCCACCGCCTTGACCTCCATCGCTAGAGCATCGGGATCCGCCAGCGCCCCCATGTGGTCGGCGTTGGGCGCGATCTCCACCCGCACCTTGTCCTCAAGCCCCTTGAAGGCGGCTGCGTATCGCTCGGCGTAGAACTGCTCGTCCCTGGCCCCGGCGATCAAGACGATGGGCGCCCGCGCGCGGGCCGCGTCCTCGCGGAAGGCGGGCGGCCCGAACAGGCGGGTCTCGCCGTCCGGGCCATAGCTCATGGCCATGCGGTAGGACCACCGCCCGGTCGCGCCGGCGGCCTCCGCGCCCGGCGGCAGGTTGAAGCGGATCGCCGTGGCGCCATTGAAGGCGGTGATCCCCACCGTATTCAGTCCGGCCAGCAGGACCATGCGAGGCATGTCGATCTTGGTCCAACCGGCGTCCGGCCGGCCCGTGGGCGCCGCGCGGCCGAGATAGGGCGAGATCAGCACCAACCGGTCGAAGCTTCGGCCCAGCGGCTCGCCCGCGATGCGCAGCACAAAGCCGCCGCCGGCGGAATGACCGACCAACGCCAGCCGGGCGTCCGGATAAGCCTTGCGGATGACCGGAATAAAGTCGGCAAGGTCGTCGCTGGGCTGGCCGATATAGTCGACGTCGCCGCGCCGGCCCGACAGCCCCTGGCCGCGCACGTCCGGCGCGTAGGCGACGACCCCGTCGGCGGCCAGAGCCTCGCCGAGCAGGGTGACATTGCGGCTGGAGCCGGCAGAGCCGTGGTAGATGATCGCCACAAGTCTGGGCGCAACCCCCGCCGGCGGGGTGAAGACGCGATAGGCCAGAGCCGTTCCATCGCGGGCGGTGAACCGCTGCACCGGCGGAGCGGGCAGCAGCATGACCTCCCGGGCGGTTGGCGTGGAACCGATCGGCGTGGCGGCGGGGCAGGGCGAGGCGGCCGCCGCGACAAAGGCGGCGGAGGTCGCGGCGAGGATCTTCAAGGCGGACATTCGAGGGCTCCCAGACAAGGACGCCGCCCTGAAAAGCCATGAACCGGCATCCCGCCAGCCCGTTTTCGCGAACGGGCCAACGGGTTCGCGGGCCGGCGAATGGGTTCAACCGCCGGCCCGTTTGCCGCTATAGTTGCGGCCATGGGGGCTTCGAGCGAGATTTGGATCGGGTGGCGCGGCTGGACGCGCGACCTCGCGTTCGCGGCGGTTCTTGGAACGGCTCTCGGCCTGATCGGCCCCTTTGGCACCTTCGTCCAGGCCGGACCCGCCCTGCGGCTGACCTACTGGATCGGCCTGAGCCTTGCGGTCGCGCCGATCTACGGTCTTGGCCTCAGGGCCGCCTCGGCGCTCGATGGCCGCTGGCGGTTGCCGGGCTTGGTCTGGATGGTTGGACTGTCGCTGGTCGCCGCCGTGCCCGTGGCGCTGATCTCGTCCACCGCCGCAACGGCCGTCTGGCCCTTTCTCCGCGCCATGCCGCCGTTGGGCTGGCTGGCGCAGTCGGCGGCGGTGTCGTTGCTGATTGTCGCCCCCTATGGCGTGGCCAGCCGGCGCCTTGCGCCCTTCGCCGCCACGCAGGCGCCCGCCCACACCTCGCTCGAGCCGCCCGCGATCCTGAAGGGCCGCCGCGACCTCATCTGCCTTCGCATGGAGGACCACTATGTCAGGGTCTACACCCCGGCGGGATCGGAGCTGGCGCACCTGTCCATGCGTGATGCGGAAAGCAGTCTTGGCGCCGATCTCGGCCTGCGCGTTCACCGCTCCTGGTGGGTGGCGCGGGCGGCTGTGGTCGAAACCGTAAGCGATGGCCGCAACCTGCGCCTTCGCCTGACCAATGGCCTGGAGGCGCCCGTCAGCCGTGGCCAGGTCGCGGCTTTGCGCAAGGCGGGCTGGCTAGGCGGCGAGGGCGGCTGAATGGACGCCGCCTGCACTGTTCCATCATAAGGTCCTTCGCATCCAATGCTAAGTTGACCTACAAACAGGCTGGACTCGCGTTCGCGGCGGGTCCTGGCGACGGGGCGTCAGCGAAGGTTTCACATGCATCCAAGTTCGATCGAGAACATGCAGACCTGTTATCGCCGCTTCGTCGAAGCCGGCGATCTGGCCGATGCGGCCGAGGTCGTGGTGCTCGACATCGGCGGCGCCGACGTCAACGGCAACTATCGCGAAGTGTTCGATGACGACCGTTTCACCTACGTCGCCGCCGACCTGGCGCCGGGGCAGGGGGTGTCGATCGTGCTGGACGATCCCTACCGGCTGCCCTTCGACGACCGCTCCGTCGATATCGTCGTCAGCGGCCAGATGCTGGAGCACTGCGAATTCTTCTGGCTGGCCTTCGCCGAGATGGTGCGGGTGCTCAAGCCGGGCGGCTACATCTTCCTGATCGCGCCCTCCGCCGGGCCGATCCATCGTTATCCGGTGGACTGCTACCGCTTCTATCCTGACGCCTATGCGGCCCTGGCCAAATACACCAACTGCGAGATGGTCGATGTCTGGCGCGACGAGCGGGGGCCGTGGATGGACCTGGTCGGCGTCTTCAGGCGGCATGTCATCCCACCCTCCTTGCCGTTGCCGGCGGCGGCCCGGCGTCAGCCCTATGACGTGAGCGTTGGCGCGACGGGCTCGCTCGAGGAAGAAGCGACCGGCGGCGGCGCCCACTATCTCGACGTGCTTGGCCGGATACACCGCGACCTCGCGCCCGGCCTCTATCTCGAAATCGGCGTGCGCAAGGGCGCCAGCCTGAAGCTGGCGGGCTGCCCGGCCGTCGGAGTCGATCCGGCGCCCGAGATCGAGGTCGAGTTGCCGCCGACAACCCAGGTGTTCACTGGCGCCAGCGACGATTTCTTTGCCTTGAGCGCTGGGAAATACCTGGAGGGCGCCCCCGACCTCACCTTTATCGACGGCATGCATCTGTTCGAATACGCCCTGCGTGATTTCATGCACGCCGAGCGACTGGCCGGCCCGCACGGGGTCATCGTATTCGACGACATCTTCCCCAACCACCCGGCCCAGGGCGCCCGCGATCGCCGCACCCGGGTCTGGGCCGGCGATGTTTGGAAGCTGCACCAGGTTCTGCACGAGCATCGCCCGGACCTGTTCCTGCTGCCGATCGACACCGGGCCGACCGGGCTCCTGCTGGTCGCGGGCCTGGACCCGGACAACCACGTGCTCTGGGACCGCTACAACCCCATCGTGCGCACGAACGTCGAGGAGGTCGGCGATCCGCCGGCCGAGGTGCTCGCGCGGGAAGGCGCCGCGGCGCCCGACTCGGCGGCCATCGCGCGCGTCTGCAAGGCTCTCGCCGCCGCCCGCGGGACTCAGGAGCCGGCCTGGCGGCTGGTGGCCCGGCTCAGGCAATTGGCCGCCAAGGGCTAGGACATTGACGCGTACCATCGTTCACGCCGGCTTTCACAAGACCGGTACGACGACGATCCAGAACGCTCTGCGCGATCACGCCGGCTGGCTCGCCGGCCAGGGCGTCCACTATCCGGACGATCCGTCCGGTCTCGGCGGCCACCCTGGCCTGGCCTGCTGGCTGAGCCGGCCGCGTGCGGCGAGCCAGCTAAACGATCTGTTCCAGATCGAGCGGGAGTCCTACGCGCGGACCCAAGGCTTCAGGTCGATCCCGGACGACACCTACACCGGCGCCTGCGCCACCGACCTGCCGCTGCGGCTGATCTCCTCGGAGGTGATCGACACCTTCGATGCGGCCGAACTGGAGCGGCTGGAGAGCTTCCTGGCGCCGATCGACCGGGTGGTGGTCTACTATCGGGGCGGCGTCCGGTTTCCCTATGCCTGTTGGTCGGCCAAGGTCCATTGGGGCGCTGTGCAGTCTTTCCCCGAGTTTCTGCGCGACGCCTGGGCGCGGAAACCGGCGACGGCGATCGCCGCCCAGGTCAGCCAGATCGATAGTCTGATCGCCCGTTTCGGCGAGCATCGGATTTCCGTGAGAGGCTTCGACGCGGCGCATGGTCACCCACGCGGCCTGATCGGCGATTTCGTCGAGCAGGCGCTTGGCCTGCCGCCCATCGAACCCTTCCTGGCCAGGCCGGCGGCGAACGTCACGCCGCCCTTGATGGTCATCGAGATTCTGCGGGCGATCAGCGTCGCGGTCGGCTCCGGCAATCCGATCAGGGAGGCTCAGGCGCGGTTCTTCCAATCCATGCAGACCTTGCGGGGACCTGCTCCCGATGAACTGGCCGAGCGTCTGGCGCCCCTTGTCCGTTCGGTCTCGATCGCCGACGTCGCGGGCTCCCCCGTGCGCGCCGACGGCCTGGTCGATCTGCCCGACACGCCCGCCGCGCGCCGTCTGGCCGACTGGCGGTTTGCGGCCCACGAGGCCGTCCAATACATCGCTACCGGCGACCTGATGCAGGCCCTCTCCGACAGCGCCCTGTTTCAGAGCTTCGTGGGCTGATCGCGATTTGGAAGGCGACCGCATGAGCGCACAGGCGCAAGACGCCGCCCTGCCCGCTGGCGCCGCCGCGCGGCTGAAGGGCGATGTGATCGGCCCCATTGGGCTTGCCGCCCTGGTGATCGGCATCACCTCGCCGGCGATCGGCCTCTACGCCATGTGGGGACCGATCGAGGCCGCCACCGGGCCGGTGGCGCCGCTGGTGTTCCTGGCCGCCCTGGTGATCCTTCTGCCCACCGTCCTCTCCTACGCCAGCCTGAACCGGCATGCCCCGTCGGCGGGGGCGGCGGCGGCCTGGCTGTGGATCACGGTCGGACCCACGACCGGCTTCATCGCCGGCCTGGTGCTGATGACCTACCTGACCATGGCGGCCACCACGGTGCCGTTGATGTTCGGCCTCTTCTTCCACGACCTTTTGGCGCGGCTGCATCTGCCTGTGCCCGACCTGGCCGCGCTGCTGATCGGGCTGGTGCTGCACTCGATCATCGTCGGCTGGATCTGCCTCAAAGGGGCGGAGGCGTCGATCAAGACTACCCTCCGGCTGATGCTGATCGAAGTCGGCGTGGTGCTGGCCCTGTCGGCCACCATCCTGGTTGTGAAGGCCGGCCAGCCCGGCGGCCTCAACCTCGGCCCCTTCAATCCCGCCCACGCCACGCAGGGCCCCGCCGGCTTCTGGGCCGCTATCATTCTCGGCATCCTCTGCTTCACCGGCTTCGACGTCATCGCCACCGCCGCCGAGGAGGCGAAAGCGCCCCGCGACCACGTGCCTCGCGCCCTGATCGGCGGCGTCCTCTCAGTCGCCGGCTTCTGGGCCTTCAACGTCTGGGCGCTGACCCTGTCGGCCCCGCCGGACGCCGTGGTCGCCTATAACGCCCAGGGCCTGACCGCGATCACCCCCGTGGCCCACGCCTATTGGGGCGCCGGCGACATCCTGGTCATCCTCACCGCCTTCACCGGCCTGACCGCCATCTACATCGGCTGCGTCCAGGGCGCCTCGCGGATCATTTTCGCCCTGGCCCGCCACCGCCTGCTGCCGGCGCCCTTCGCCGTGCTGAGGGGCGAGCAGCGCGTGCCCAGCCTGGCGGTGCTGGCGGTGATCGGCGCCTGCGTCGTCCTCGGCGGCATAAGCCTGGCGATATTGCGCAACGGCGTCGACGCCTTCGTCTGGTGGTCTAACGCCCTGGTCTTCTTCGCCACCCTGACCTTCACCGGCGTCAACGTCGCCAACCTGCTCTATTTCCGCAAAGTCCTGCCGGAGCATTTTGGCGTGGTGCGCAACCTGATCGTCCCGGTGGTGGGCGTCGCCATGAACCTCTACCTGATCTACGCCGCCTTCTTCTCCGCCCTCTGGAACGCGCCGTTCCGCACAGGGCGCAGCGTGGTGGTGGCCTGCCTGGCGCTGTTCGCGGTGGAGCTATGCGTGGCGGCCTGGTTCAGGGTCTACCGCCGCGAGCGGCTGGCGGGGGATGCGCCGATCGGGGCTTAGCGACCAAGCCTGGGCCTGGGTCAATATTCGATTTGGAGATCAGGCGGGTTGGGTTTCAAAGCAGGCCAAGGTGCGGTCGATCATATGCCAAGGCTGAGCGGAACGGAGCCACAGGCTCGCGCTTGGCCGGAAGATGCTGGGATCATCGAGAACCCCCGCTCGGATCGGGATAATCTCATCGTGTAGGGCGTTTTGCGCCGAAATATGCGTCCCACAGGTTGGACAAAAAACCCGCACGATCTCCGTGCCCCGGTCCGACACCGATCTGAACTCATGAGGGACGCGGCCAACGCTTCTATAGGCGATCCGCGGAAACACGATCACGGCGCCGGGCGCGCCGCCGCTGATGGTCTGGCAGTCCCGGCAATAACAGTAGCCTGCGCCGATTGGGGCAGCATCGATTTCGAACCGTATTGAGCCACACATACAGCCGCCCTTGATCATGGCGTCTCTCCGAAAATTTGCTGGGGTTTGGCCTCGGAGTCGTCTCTACGAGGCAGACCCAGGTTGGCGCCGGCAGTCGATGACTGCAACCCCATCCTTGGCGCGCGTTTGGGCCCGACCGTCAGACAGGCCTACCCGCCCGCTCGGCGTAGCTCGAGCCGCTCGGCCAACGCCAAAGCTGTCAGCTCGCCCGTAACCCGCCGCACAACCTCGCCCCAGTCCCCCGGCGCGGTCTGGGTGAACAATCGCGCGCTTGGATACCAGGGGCTGTCGTCGCGGCCGATCAGCCAGCGCCAGCAGGCGTCGAAGCGGTTCAAGATCCACACCGGCTTGCCCAGGCCGCCGGCCAGGTGGGCCACGGCGGTGTCGCAGGTGATCACCAGGTCCAGGCCCGCGATCAGGGCGGCGGTGTCGGCGAAATCCTTCAGCTCGGCGGTCGGGTCGATGATCGGTGGGCCGCCCCAACTTCGCGCCTCAGCCTCGGCCAACTGCGTCGACGGCGGCCCCTTTTGCAGGCTGTAGAAGCTCACGCCCGGCGCATCCGCCAAAGGGCGCAGCATCTCGAGCGATAGCGAGCGGCGCGCGTCGATCCGGTTGGCGATGGGACGGTCCGGCCGGATTCCGCCGGCCCAGCACAGTCCGACCCGCAGGCCCATCCCCGGGGTTCGCGGCGCCAATCGGGCCGCCCAGGCCGCCGCCTCGTCGGCGTCGGCGGTCAGATAGGCGTCCAAGCGCCAATCCGGCGCTACGCCCAGCGCCAGCGGCAGGCTCATCAGCGGGGTCTGGAAATCGTGCGGCGGCACGGGCTGGCCCCGCACGACGATCTGGTCCACGCCCTCAAGCCGCCCCATCAGCCGCTCCAGCCCTGGCTGAACCTCCAGAATCACCGTGGCGCCGAGGGCGGCCACATCGGCCACGTAGCGGCAGAACTGCAGGGTGTCGCCCAGCCCCTGCTCGGCGTGCAGCAGGATGGTCCGCCCCTCCAGCCGCTCATGGCCCAGCCAAAGCGGCGCGGCCAACTCGCGCCGGCCCGCCATCTGCTGCGTGCGCCAGCGCCACTCATACTGCGTCCAGCCGCCGGCATAGTCGCCGAGCGCCAGCCGGCACATGGCCTGGTTATGCTGGATGTCGCCCCGGTCAGGCTCCAGCGCCAGCGCCCGGTCATAGCTGACCAGGGCCTCCGGCAGCCGGCGCAAGTCGTCCAGCGCGACGGCCAGATTGTTGTGATACTCGCCATTGTCCGGCTTCAGCGCGGCCGCCCGCTCGAAGCTGGCCAGCGCCTCCTCCAGCCGCTGCAGCTCCGACAGGGTGCTGCCCCGATTGTTGTGGGCGTCGGCATAGTCCGGCTTCAGCGTTATCGCCCGCTCGTAGCAGGCCAGGGCGGCATCGACGCGCTTCAGATCGATCAGCACATTGCCGCGATGGTTGAAGGCCTCAGCATAGCCGGCGTTGAGCGCGATCGCCCGGTCGTGGCTGGCCAGCGCCTCCTGAGGCTGCTTCAGCTGGCGCAGGGCGACGCCCCGGCCGCACCAGGCCTCGGCATAGTCCCGCTTGAGCGCCAGCGCCCGGTCATGGCTGTCCAGAGCCTCGCCCGGACGCTCCAGCTCGCTCAGGGTCACGCCCCGACCGCGCAGCGCCTCCACGTTGTCCGGCTTCAGCGCCAGCGCCCGGTCATAGCTTGCCAGGGCGTCATCCAGCCGCCCGACCTCGCGCAGCACATTGGCCAGGTTATAGTGGGCGTGGCCCGAGGGCCTCAGCGCGACCACCCGCTCATAGCTGGCCAGGGCCTCGTCCGCCCGCCCCAGCGCATAGAGGGCCTGGCCGCGATTGCCGTGCGCCTCGGCGAAGCCTGGATCGAGCGCGATGGCCCGCTCGCACGCCGCCGCCGCCGCCTCGAACCGCCCCAGCCGGTTCAGCACATTGGCCAGGTTACCATAGGCCGCCACGGTGGCCGGATTGACGGCCAGGCTCCGCTCGATCAGCGCAACCGCCAGCTCCGGCTGACCCGTCTGGATGCAGTAGACCCCCAGCAGATGCAGCGCCTCGGCATGATCGGGATCGGCCCGCAGGACAGCCTCATAGGCGCCGCGAGCGTCTTCGAGCCGGCCGGCCTGGTGGTGAGCGAGGCCTTGAGCGCAAAGGTTTTGGATGGCTGCGCTGTTCAGGTCCGTCAGCAAGATGGTTTCGCCGCTCCGTGGGCCGAATCGCTGGGGCGTCGGCCGAATGTGACGGCGCCAGGATGGCGCGGAGAAGCTGCAGGCTTGGTTAATGAGAAACGAAGTTGAGTCTCAATCCCACCCCATTTCGGTCGGAGGGACGAGACGGCCTACGCTTGTTTCGAACATTCTGAATTGCGAACAAAACAAAAACATTGCGCCCCGGAACAAAGCGTGTACGGTAATCGGCATGCGGGGCGGTGATGCGGCTCCGGCGGGTGAGAATCGTGGGATAAGGACGCTGGAAATGACTCAGACGGTGTTGAAGCTGGTGGCAAAAGACGACTCGGACAAGCAACGGGCGCTCGAAGCGGCCCTGAGCCAGATCGACCGGGCCTTTGGTAAGGGCTCGGTGATGAAGCTGGGCGTGAAGGGCAAGATCGAGGGCATCGAGTCGGTGTCCACCGGCTCGCTCGGCCTGGACATGGCGCTGGGTATCGGTGGCCTGCCCAAGGGGCGGGTGGTTGAGATCTACGGGCCGGAAAGCTCCGGCAAGACCACGCTCGCCCTGCACGTGGTGGCCGAGGTGCAGAAGAACGGCGGCACCGCCGCCTTCATCGACGCCGAGCATGCGCTGGACCCCACCTATGCCCACAAGCTGGGCGTCAACCTGGACGACCTGCTGGTCTCCCAGCCGGACACCGGCGAACAGGCCCTGGAGATCACCGACACCCTGGTCCGCTCCAACGCGGTGGACGTGATCGTCATCGACTCCGTCGCGGCGCTGACGCCCAAGGCGGAAATCGAGGGCGAGATGGGCGACAGCCTGCCTGGCCTGCAAGCCCGCCTGATGAGCCAGGCGCTGCGCAAGCTCACTGGCTCGATCCACAAGTCCGGCTGCCTGGTCATCTTCATCAACCAGATCCGCATGAAGATCGGCGTCATGTACGGCAGCCCGGAAACCACCACCGGCGGCAATGCGCTGAAGTTCTACGCCTCCGTCCGCCTGGATATCCGCCGCATCGGCTCGATCAAGATCCGCGACGAGGTCGTCGGCAACAACGTCCGGGTCAAGGTGGTCAAGAACAAGGTCGCCCCGCCGTTCCGCGAGGTCGAGTTCGACATCATGTACGGCCAGGGCATCTCCAAGCTCGGCGAAATCATCGACCTGGGCGTCAAGGCCGGGGTGGTGGAGAAGTCCGGCTCCTGGTTCTCCTACAACAGCCAGCGCATCGGCCAGGGCCGCGACAACGTTCGCGAATTCCTCAAGGCCAACAAGGATATCGCCGACGAGATCGAGGCCGCCGTGCGCGGCAAGACCGAGGTGATCCAGGAGGAACTGCTGGTCGGTCCCTCCGAAACCGACGACGAATAGGATCAAGGCTTCGGCGGCGACCGCCGGCGAGCCTTGCTCCCCGCCACGCTCTCACCGGACCGGTCTCGATGGTGCGTCCCGCCATTGAGCTACCGGTCGCCGCGAAGGAAGGACGCCCCGACCCCGGGCGTCCTTTTTCGCGTTTTCTCTTCCTTCTCCTCGCCGAAGAGCGAGGAGAAGGGGGACCGCGAAGCGGTAAATGAGGCCAGCGCCGGCCCCCAGCAGCGACCTTCGCGCCCTAGTACCGCACCCGGAACGTCGCGCCCCAGGTCTGGGGATCGCCGAGCTGCCCATAGAGGGCGCCGGTGTTGCCGACGCCCGCTGACACGAAGGTGAAGTACTTCGTCGCGCCCAGGTTCTTGGCCCACAGATAGGCGTCCCAGCGTCCGCCGGCCGATCGCAACCCCAGCCTGGCGTTGATCAGGCCCAAAGGCGGCAGGCGCGAATAGACCGAATCTGTTGCGGCCGAATAGACGCCCGACCGATAGCTGTAATCGGCCCCGACATAGGCCTGGGTCTGGCGCGCGCCCAGCGCCACCGGCTGGACGAATTCGCCGCCGGCCGACAGCGACCACCGCGCCACCCCTGCCAGGGCAGCCCCATCAAGGTCGCAGAAGGCCTGGGTGATATGCTCAAGTCCGCACGGCGCGTGGGGGTATGAGGCGTAGACCGCATCGTCCCAGCTGCCCGACGTATAGAGGTTGAGCTGGTCCGTGGGCTGGGCGTTCAGGTCGAACTCGACGCCCTCGGACCGCACCCGCGGGACGTTGGCCAGATACTGTTTGGCCAGGGTCGGGTCGTAGATGTTGGCCTGATAGTTGTCGTCCTGTTCCCAGAAGGCGTCGGCGTTGAAGGTCACGCGGCGTTCGAACAGCCGGGCCTTGAAGCCCGCCTCGACGCTGTCGATGGATTCGGGCGCGACGACGGGGCTCGCGGCGGCGGGCAGTTGCACGAGGTTCAAGCCGCCCGACTTGTAGCCGCGAGCGTAGTTCACATAGGTCAGCAGATCGCCGGTGGCCTGGAACGACAGGTTGGCCTGGCCGGACAGGTCGCCCTTGTTGGCGGTCACTGAAAAGGCGTCCGATCCGCCCAGCGCGGCCCGGTAGGGGGCATAGGCCGCGAGCGCGCCGGTCAGCGGCGTCCCGCCCGTGGCGACCTGATTGAAACTGCCGGCCTTGTGATCATAGGTATAGCGGAGGCCGCCGTTCAGGCTCCAGCGCGGCGTGATGTGCCAGGTCGCCTGCCCGAACGCCGCCGCGCTGGTGGTGCGATAGTCGCCGGTAGCGTTGAGGGTGTAGCCGTTGGCCACCAGGGCCGGCAGTGCGGGACTGAGCAGGAAGTAGCTGGCGGCGTCGCCATATTGCGCCTGCTCCACCGCATCGATCTTCTCGGCGAAGAAGTAGAGGCCGCCGACATAGTCGATGCGGTTCACCCCCGCCGAGGCGATGCGGAACTCCTGGCTAAGCTGGTTCTGGTAGTCGCCGTTCTGCGACTTGGTGACGATCGACAGCGGGGTGTAGTCGGCGTCGTTGGCCGGCCACCAGTTCCAGAACCGCCAGGCGGTGATCGAGGTCAGGGTCGCCTTGGGCGTGCTCCAGTCCGCCTCGGCCGAGACGCCGCCGGTCTCCTGCTTGGCCTGGATCTGGGAATTGCTGTCGGCCTGGCGGTTGGATGGATCGACCACCGGCGTATAGCCGAAGTGCTGGGCATAGTTGACGAAATTCTTGCCGTTCGGCGGGGTGACGATCCCCGCCAGCACCAGGTCGCAGCAGTTGGTGGCCTGGTGGCTGTAGTCGGCGATCAGCCGCAGCTTGAAGTCATTGTTCGGCCGATAGAGCAGCTGGGCGCGGTAGCTCTGGTCCTGATAGGCGTTGACGTGGTCGCCCCCCGCGTCGGCATTGGTGAGCAGCCCCTCGCGCGTTGTGGCCGACACCGAAATCCGCCCGGCCAGCACATCGCCGACGATGGGGCCCGAGACCGAGGCCTTGGCTTGGAGGTAGCCGTAGTCGCCCCCGCTCACCTCGCCGACGGCCTGCGGCTGGAAGCTCGGAGTGGCCGTGGAGATCAGCAGGGCGCCGGCCGTGGTGTTCTTGCCGAACAGGGCGCCTTGCGGGCCGCGCAACACCTCCACATGGTCGATGTCCACCAGGTCGAAGGTCGCCGTCGCCGGGCGGTCGTAATAGACCTGATCGACATAGAAGCCGACGCCCGGGTCGATGCCGTCGCTGGCCAGGCCGACATTGTTGCCCAAGCCGCGGATGTTGATGTTGGCGTTGCGGGCGTTGAAGAACGAGAACTGCAGGCTCGGCACGAAGGACGACAGCTGAGCGATGTTGGTCGTGTTGGTCTTGGTCAACAGCGCGCCGGACAACACCGACACCGCCGCCGGGGTCCGCTCCAGGTTTTCGCTGCGATGCCGGCCGGTGACCACCACCTCCTCCACGGCGACAGCGGTCGCGACGGCTGCGCCGGCGTCGGCCCCGTCGGCGGCATGAGCCGCAGCCGGATGAATCGCCAGGCAGGAGGTGGCGGTTAGCAGGGCGATGCGCAGGGCGGACCCTCGCGAGGGAAGGGTGAAAGGAAAGAGGGACAGCAACATGGGTGGCGCGACTTTCATGAGAGACATTGGCTTTGGCCCCCGCCGCCGTTCCCAGCGCCGTGAAGGCCTTCGAGCCCTTGCGCGTCGGCGGCGCTCCTCGTCAGCCGAAGAAATCTATCATTCCGATCAGGTTAAATGGATTAAGGCTGTTAGTCCGCGCCGCCCACCGCCCGCGCCGAGGCGGAGCTCAACCTGGAAACTGCAACGATATCGGTGGGGTAGGCCAAAGTCCGGCCCCGAGCTCCGGCTGGCTCCGGGACGCGTTTAGCGCGCTCAAGGCGGGCGCCGAGGTATATTCCTATAATTATGATAGGAATATTAGATTTTCTCCGTTGCCGCTCGTCGCGCGGTTTTCCACCCTGATGAGGCAGGCCGCAGGAACGGCCATGACCGGCTTCAGGTGGCGTATGCGTGGACTTGCGGATCATCGATCGAGCCTGGCCGCCAGCAGGGACCGAATTCCCGCGCACCGGCTGATCGCCTTTTCCCTGATCACCCTGCCCATAGCGGGCGCCGGCCTGCCCCTCGCCGTCTATTTGCCCGCCTACTATGCGCAGGACGCCGGCCTGGGCCTGGCCACCGTGGGTCTGGTCTTCATGCTGGGCCGGCTGTGGGACGCCTTCAGCGATCCGGTGATCGGCGTTCTCTCCGACCGCACCTCCACCCGCTTCGGCCGCCGCCGGCCCTGGATCGCCGTGGGCGGCGTCCTGTTCGCCTTGGCCTCTGCCGCGCTCTTCCTGCCGCCGGCGCGGCCGGGCGCCCTCTATCTCGGCCTTGCCCTGTTCGTCTTCTACCTCGGCTGGACCATGATCCAGATCCCGGTCTCGGCCTGGAGCGGCGAGCTGGCGTCGCGCTATCACGAGCGCAGCCGCGTCATCACCTACGTCCAGACCACCGCTGCGGCCGGCCTGCTGCTGGTCCTGGTCTTGCCTGCCCTGGTCGACCAGATCGGCCACGGCGAGGGACGTGTGAAGCTGCTGGCCATGGGCGGCTTCATCCTGGTCACCCTGATCCCCGGCCTGCTCGGCGGCTTGTTCGCCTTCCGCGAGACGCCGGCGCCGACCGCCCCCGGCCCCGCGCCATCCATAGCCGCCGTCCTCGGCGCCGTTACCCGCGACCGTCTGCTGCTGCGGGTGCTGGGTTCCGACTTCGCGGTCACCCTGGGACAGAGCATCCGCGGCTCGCTGTTCGTCTTCTTCGTCGCCGGCTACATGGGCCTGCCCAGGTGGGGCGCGCTGCTCTTCCTGCTGCAGTTCGTATTCGGCGTCTTTGCTGGCCCGATCTGGCTGCGCGTGGGCTACCGCCTCGGCAAGAGCCGCACCGTGGTGCTGGCGGAGCTGACCCAGGCGGCGATCAATCTCGGCCTGCTGTTCGTCGTCCGTGGCGAGTTCGGCCTGCTGCTGGCCCTGACCATCGCCCAGGGCCTGTCGCAGGGCTCCGGCAACCTGATGCTCCGCTCCATCACCGCCGACCTCGCTGACCCGCGCAGGCCTGGCGGCGCGGGCGCCGGCCCACGTGCGGGGACGGGCGTCATGTTCGCGGCCTTCAGCCTGTCGAGCAAGACGGCCACCGCCGCCGCCGTCGGCCTGGCCCTGCCGCTGGTCGCCATTCTCGGCTTCCACCCTGGCCACGCCAATACGCCACAGGCCCTGCTGGGGCTGAAGCTGGTGTTCGCCCTGGGTCCCGCCCTGTCCCACATCGTCTCGGCGGCCCTGATGCACCGCTTCCCGCTGGACCGCGCGGCCCAGGAGCCGGCGCCCGACCTCGCCCCTGAACTCGCCCCCAACCTCGCCTTTGCCGCCTCTACGCCGGCCGAGTGACTTCGAAATCCAACCCCAACCGCCCACAGGGCGAAACCCGAAGGACTGATCTCATGAGTGCAGATGGACATTTGAACCTGGTCGAGACCGATCTGGTGGTGAAGCCGGTCGGCGGCCGGCTCGGCGCTGAGATCGAAGGGGTGCGCCTGTCCCCCGACCTGCCGCCGGACACGGTGGCCGCGATCCGCCGTGCGCTCCTGAAGCACAAGGTGGTCTTCTTCCGCGACCAGACCCACCTGACCGACGCGGCGCAGGAAGGCTTCGCCGCCCTGCTGGGCGAGCCGGTGGCCCACCCCACCGTGCCGGTGCTGGACGGCAGTCAGTTCATCCTGGAACTGGACGGCGAGCGCGGCCGGGCCAACAGCTGGCATACTGACGTCACCTTCACCGACGCCTATCCGCAAGCCTCTATCCTGCGCGCCGTGGTCAGCCCCGCGGCCGGCGGCGATACGGTCTGGGCCAACACCGCCACGGCCTATGACGACCTGCCCGCGGAACTGAAGACCCTGGCGGAAAGCCTCTGGGCCACCCACTCCAACCTCTACGACTACGCCGGCGCCAAGCCTGCGTCCTCGGAGGAGGCGGCGCAGCGCTACCGCAAGGTGTTCGCCTCCACCGTCTATGAGACCGACCACCCGGTGGTGCGCGTGCATCCGGAGACGGGTGAGAAGACCCTGGTGCTCGGCCATTTCATCCGCCGGCTGAAGGGCTATTCGGCCTCCGGCTCCAACCATCTGTTCGAGCTGCTGCAGAACTACGTCACCCGGCTGGACAACACGGTGCGTTGGCGCTGGCGCGAAGGCGACGTGGCCATCTGGGACAACCGCGCCACCCAGCACTGCGCCGTCGACGACTATGGCGATCAAAAGCGCATCATGCGCCGGGTGACGATCCACGGCGACGTGCCGGTATCGGTCGATGGCCGCCGCAGCGAAACCCGCTCCAAGGAGAAGGCCGCCGCCTGATCCGCCTGTCTTTCCTCCCCGGAAAACCTCAAAGGGCGCCCTCGGGCGCCCTTCTTTTTGGGCTCAGGCCGGCGCCAATCTAGCCCGTCTCAGAATGACTGCTTGGCGAAACTCGCCCGGCTTTTCTATATGAGCCCTCTTAACCGCAACCGCCGGAGCCGACTGGAGCTTTTCATGTCCAGCCTGAACGAGATCAGAAGCGCCTTCCTGGGATACTTCCAGGCCAACGATCACGCCCTGATTCCGTCCGCTCCGCTCGTACCGCAAAGCGATCCCACCCTGCTGTTCGTCAACGCGGGGATGGTGCCGTTCAAGAACATCTTCACCGGGGTGGAGACCCCGCCGGGGCCGCGCGCGACCACCTCGCAGAAGTGCGTCCGCGCCGGCGGCAAGCACAACGACCTGGACAACGTCGGCTACACCGCCCGGCACCTGACCTTCTTCGAGATGCTCGGCAACTTCTCCTTCGGCGACTATTTCAAGGAACACGCCATCGAACTGGCGTGGGGGCTGATCTCCAAGGACTTCGCCCTGCCGAAGGACAAGCTGTGGGTCACCGTCTATTCAGAGGATGAGGAAGCCGCCGCGCTATGGCGCAAGATCGCCGGCTTCTCCGACGAGCGCATCATCCGCATCCCCACCAGCGACAACTTCTGGTCCATGGGCGACACCGGACCCTGCGGTCCTTGCTCGGAGATCTTCTTCGACTACGGCGATAAGGTCGCCGGCGGCCTGCCCGGCACGCCCGAAGAAGACGGCGACCGTTACGTCGAGTTCTGGAACCTGGTCTTCATGCAGTTCGACCAGAGCGCTCCCGGCGTGCGCACGCCCCTGCCCAAGCCCTCCATCGACACCGGCATGGGCCTGGAGCGGATCTCGGCGGTGCTGCAGGGCGTGCACAATGTCTACGACACCGATCTGTTCAAGACCCTGATCGCCGCCAGCGTCGAGCTGACCCACGTCAAGGCCGAGGGCGACCGCGCCGCCTCGCACCGGGTCATCGCCGACCACCTGCGCTCGTCGAGCTTCCTGATCGCCGACGGCGTCTCGCCCTCCAACGAGGGCCGGGGCTATGTGCTGCGGCGGATCATGCGCCGGGCCATGCGCCACGCCTATCAGCTGGGCGCGGCCGACCCGCTGATGCACCGGCTGGCGCCGACCCTGATCGAGCAGATGGGCGGCGCCTATCCCGAACTGGTCCGCGCCCAGGCGCTGATCGTCGAGACTTTGCGCCAGGAGGAGGAGCGGTTCCGCCGCACCCTCCCTCGCGGCATGACCCTGCTGGACGAGGCGACCGCCAACCTGGCTCCCGGCGGCGTCCTGTCCGGCGAGACAGCGTTCAAGCTCCACGACACCTACGGCTTCCCCCTCGACCTGACTCAGGACGCGGTGCGGGCCAAGGGCCTGACCGTCGATCTGGAAGGGTTCGACACCGCCATGGAACGCCAGCGCCAGATGGGCCGTGACAACGGGTTCAGCTCCGGCCAGGCGGCCCAGGGCGCCGAGTGGCTCGCCCTGCGCGACCGGCTCGGCCCCACCGTCTTCTCCGGTTACGACAGCGTCGAAGGGACCGGCGAGGTGCTGGCCATCGTCAAGGGCGGCGAGGTCGTCGATGCGGCGGATGCTGGCGACACGGTGCAGGTGCTGTTCGACCGTACCCCCTTCTATGCCGAGAGCGGTGGCCAGGCGGGCGACAAGGGTGAGATCGACTGGCCCGGCGGCCAGGCCGAGGTGACCGACACCCAGAAGCTGGCCGGCGACCTGCATGTGCATGTGCTGAAGCTGATCGAGGGCCATCTGGCGTCCGGCCAGTCCGCGCGGCTGGCGGTTGACGCCGAGCGACGCCTGCGCACCCGCTCCAACCACTCCGCGGCCCACCTGGTGCACGCGGCCCTCGGCCATGTGCTGGGCCCGCATGTGGCGCAGAAGGGACAGCTGGTCGATGGCGACCGGATGCGGTTCGACTTCTCCCACTCCGGCCCGCTGACCCCGGACGAGCTCGACCGCATCGAGGCCGAGGTCAATGCGGTGATCCGCCAGAACCTACCCGCCCGCACCGAGGAGATGGCGCCCGACGAGGCCATCGGCGCCGGCGCCGTGGCCCTGTTCGGCGAGAAGTACGGCGACCGTGTCCGCGTGCTGACCCTCGGCAAGGCCTTGGCCGGCGAGGGCGCCTATTCGGTGGAGCTGTGCGGCGGCACCCACGTGGCCCGCACCGGCGATATCGCCCTGTTCAAGATCGTCGCCGAGACCGGCGTCGCCGCCGGGGTGCGCCGCATCGAGGCCCTGACCGGCGAGCCCGCGCGTCGCTTCCTGCTTGACCAGGCGGCGGTGGCCAAGGGCCTGGCCGAACAGTTCAAGACGCCGGTGTCGGAAGTCACCGCCCGCATCGACGCCCTGATCGCCGAGCGGCGCAAGCTGGAACGCGATCTGGCGGACGCCAAGAAGCAGCTGGCCATGGGCGGCGGCGGTTCGGGCGCTTCGACGGTCGAAGACATCGCCGGCGTCAAGTTCGACGGCCGGGTGGTCGATGGCGTCTCGCCCAAGGACATGCGTCCCCTGGTGGACGAGGCGCGCAAGAAGCTCGGTACGGCCGGCGTGGTCGCTTACGCCGTGGTCAATGAAGGCAAGGCCTCGATCTCGGTGGCGCTCACGCCCGACATGGTTGGCCGCTTCAACGCCGCCGACCTGGCGCGCGCCGCTGTCCTGGCCATGGGCGGCCAAGGCGCCGGCGGCAAACCGGACTTCGCCCAAGGCGGCGCGCCGGACGGCGCGAAAGCTGCGGATGGGGTTGCGGCCGTGAAGGCGGCGTTGGCTGCGGGGTAGGCGGTCGCTCGCTGGATCAGTCGATGCATTTCCACGCTATGGCAGTCCGGGTTTCGGTCAGGAACCTGAAGCTTGCCGCGCGCTAGTGGGGCGGGAGAGTAAACCTCCAGATGGCCGCCAAGGCCAAGAAAGCCGCCAAAGCCCATTCTACCTGACGTAACTTGGCGCCCAGCGGTCCTTGCGGGATGCGAGATCTGTACTCACGCACATTGTACGACTTTTTGGCCTGGTCGAGTGTGAACCAAGGGCTCTTGGGCCGAAACTCCGGATCGAAGGCGATCAATTCGCGGACCATCGCCGACTGGATCATCATGTAACGAACGCACAGCCCGAAGATGCCGAGACCAATCCCCGCCAAGGCAACCCAGCGCACCACGTCTGACCCCTCAACAGCGAATTACGCGATCCGCCTGAAAAACCGCGACGGCTGCAAATTCGCCACCCAGGTCCAGGGCTTGGTCAGTGCCGCGCCTTCGCGCCAGGACACCAGAACCATCTCGGCCTTGCCCACCAGATGGTCGGCGGGGACGAAGCCGACGCCGTTCCAGTCATCTCCCAGCGCCACCGACAGGTCGGAATTGAACGGGCAGGCGTTCTCCGCCGCCGCGCTCTGCCGGCCGCCCAGGGGCGCGAAGCGGCTGTCGATGGAGTTGTCGCGATTGTCGCCCAGCATGAAGTAACAGCCGGCGGGGACGCGGAACACCGCGGTGTTGTTGGCCGGCCCCTTGCGGTCGGCGCAGGCGGCGATCGGGTGGGTCTTGCCGCCGGGCAGGCTCTCCAGGTAACGCGGCGCTTCGACCCGGCCGTAGTCATAGCCGGGGCAGGTGGTCAGCCCGTCCGCCTGCCGCTGCTGCGCCGCCTTCTGGCCGTTCACATAGAGCACGCCGCCTTTCACCTGCAGGGCATCGCCGGGCAGGCCGATCAGCCGCTTGATATAGACCTCGTGGTCGTCGCGCGGCAGGCTGAACACCACCACGTCGCCCCGCGTCGGCGTCCGCGCCATCAGGCGGCCCACGGCCGGCTTGGGGCTGACCGGAAAGGTCCCCGCCGTGACCGAATAGCGGCTCCAGCCGTAGTCGTATTTCGAGACCACGATGTAGTCGCCCTGCTGCACCGTCGGCTCCATCGAGGCGGAGGGGATGGTGAAGGGCTGGGCCAGCACGATGCGCGGGATCAGCACCACCACCCCGACGATCAACAGGGTCTGCACAAAGGACGCCGCCTCGCGCATGGATTGCGGCCAACGGGACGGGCGAAGGCGGTCGATCAGGTTCATGAGCTGGGTATCTCGCGGGAAGGCGGCGGCATTGTGGATAGCGCCTATCTGAAGCCGTCCGGGGCGGCCTGTCGAGTTACGGATTGGTCACCGCTCGCCATAACCCCACGAGCCCGCCAGCATCAGCCACACCCCCCGCAGCACCACGCAGGCGCCGCTGATAGCGCAGGCGATCACCACGATCGTCAGGATCGGCGCGAGGGGGACCTGAGGCGCATGGGCCTTGAACTCCGTCATGCGCAAGGCAAAGCCGGACACACTATCCACCCTGATGCCGGCGGCGATGGGCGAGTCGTTCCAGACCCAGGCCAGGAAGACCAGGGAGATCGCCCCGCTGATCGCCTCGAGCAGGCCATGCAGCCGCACCGCGCGCGGCCACGCCAGGCCCAGCACGCCACGCAGCACGATGTAGCCGCCGAAGGCCAGCACCGGCCAGTAGAGCATCTCGCGGAGCCCATGCCAGTCGACCGTGGCCAGCGAGCCGGGATCCATCCCCAGGTCGTGCAGATCCCCCGCGTGGCCGATCAGGCCAAATGGGATGGCGCCGGTCCACATCAGGATGAACACCGTCCCGGCGGCGATGCCGGCCAGGGCGTCGCCGGTCATCGAGCGCCAGGATTTGGAATGCCAGGTTTGCGAGTTCCAGGTCATCGAATGATCGGCCATGGGAGGATAGCTCCTCGAAGACTGATCGGTTGAGTCATCGGGCGCGGGCGGCGCCTTGCGCGCTTTCGGCGTCGGGCCGTCGTGATCGTGGAACCAGGTCCGCACCCGGTCCAGGTCCCAAGCGGCGAAGTCCAGCATCCGCAGGTCTCTCACTCGCCAGGTCTTCAGATAGTCGATCTGCCAGCCCTGCCGCTCGATCAGCCAGGCGGCGATGGTCGCCAGCCCGACGATGATCAGGACGCCTGTAATGGCCGATCCCATCGCCTGTCCGAAGGCCTCCGGAAAATCGCCGGCGATGGAGCGGACCAGCAGCACGATCAGGGCGATGGCTAGCTGAAGGACAATCCCCACCTTCACCGCGAACGCCCAATAGGGATAGAGGGTCGGGCCGACCACGTGCTGCGGCCCTTCGCGGTAGCGGGCGGCGACCACCAGCGGGTGGCCGACCTCGCGCAGCACCGCCTCCACCTCGTCATCCTTCAGCGGTCGGCCGAGTTCGGCCTCCTTCGTCTCGATGCTGGTCAGGATGGTGTCGCGCAACTCGGCGATAATGTCCTCCCGCTGCGCCTTTGGCAGCAGGATGGAAACCGCCCGCAGATATTCGTTCACAAGCTCCATGGCGCCCTCCCAGGCCGTCAGATTTGGATGATTTTGTCGAGCGAGACGCTGATGCGCCGCCACTCGTTGAGCAGTCGGACCAGCATGGCCTCGCCGTCGGCGGAGAGACGGTAGAAGCGCTTCTTCCGCTTCTCCTCCTCCCGCCATTCGCTCACCAGCAGGCCTTGGGTCTCCAGCCGGCGGAGCAGGGGATAGAGGGTGCTTTCCTCCATCTCCAACCCGTCGGCCGCCAGGGCCTGGCGCAGGGTGTAGCCGTAGCGCTCCTCGCGAAGCCGGGCGAGCACCCCCAGCGTCAGCGATCCGCGCCGCAGCTCCATCCGCAGGCTTTCATAAAGATCGCCATCCGGCCCCATGCTAACTCCGTCTCATACAGTGTATGACACACAGTGTGTACGATGCAGGGTTTGAAAACGCAAGGGGGCGTTGCGGTCCGATGGATTTGAGATTTTGCCGAGGCTGGCGGCTCGCCGAATGCGCCTATTGGGCCAGCAGCACCGCCAGCACCGACAGGCTGACAATCGAAGCCGCCGTTGTCACCGCGACGGTTCGGGACGCGCCTTCTGCATAGACGTTGTAAGCCTTGGCCTGGATGAAGACGTTGACCGCCGTGGGGCAGGCGGCGAGCAGAATGGCGACGCGGCGGATGTCTGTCGGCACGCCCAGGGCTTTGGACAGCACATAGACCAGGGCCGGAAAGACCAGCAGCTTCAGCACCGTCGCCAGCAGCACCGGCAGCTCGACGATGCGGCGAAGCCCGCGCCGCTTCTGCCCGAGCACGGCGCCGAGGGCGATCAGGGCCACCGGGCTGCCGGTGCCAGCCAGCGCCGTCAGTGGCCGGCCGATCAGCGGCGGCAGGGTGGTGTGGGTGATGGCGAGCCCGAGGCCGACCAAGGCGCCGATAATCACCGGGTTGCGCGCTACCCCCAGCGCAGCCCGCGACGCCGAACGTCCACCGGCTCTGGCCACGGCGAAGACGCCCAGCGACAGGACGAAGATGAAGTCCAGCGCCACCAGGGCGGCCGCCGGCGCCGCGGCGCTGGGGCCGAACAGGGCGATCGCCAGCGGCAGGCCGAGGAAGGCGGAGTTGCCCAGGCTGGCGGCCAGCCCCGCCGCCGCCCGGCTGCGCTCCGGCCAGCGGGCGATGCGGCCGATGATCAGGGTCACGCCCAGCACCGCCGCGGCGCAGACGCCATAGGCCATCAGCGCCTTGGGCAGGCCGATGCCGAACTCGGTCCCCTGGGCCAGGGAATTGATCAGCAGGGCTGGGAACCCGATCCAGAAAACGTAGGCCGCAAGGCCCTCCGCCACCCGCTCGTCGAGCAGTCGCGTTCGCGCCGCCAGCCAGCCGACGGCGACGATGATGAAAAAGGGCAGGACCTGCGAAAGGGCGGCAGACACCATGGCGGGGATCGGCGTGTCAGGGCTCAGGATTTGGGCGGTTGATCGTGGGGAGGTTGGCCCGGCGCCGGCTTGCCGGGCAGGCGCAACTGCACCAGCTTCCAGTCCAGCAATCCCCGCCGCTCGAAGCTGAACAGGGTCCTGCGGCCATCCTGATTGGTCACCTGCACGCGGAAGCGGTTGGGATCCCAGTATTCGATCGAACGGCCCTGGGCGCCGGGGACGAGGTCGGACAGCTGCGACGTCGGCGCCCCGGGATTGGCCCCGGTTTCGCCCGCCGACAGGTTGGAGATCGACTGCGGCGTCAGATAGCCGTCCGCGTCCGGCTGCGACTGCATGGGCTGGAAGACATGGCGCACGGCGCCGATCGGGTCGTGCCAGATGTCCGGCGCCGGGGCCGCTGCCTCCGGGTTCACCTGGCCGTTCAGGTTCTGGCGCACGGCGTTGAAGTCGATCAGCTCGGCCATGGCCTGGATGTCGTTGGCCTTGGCCGCCGACCTTAAGGCGCGGAAGGCGAACCAGGGCGCGGCCAGGAAGACGGCGGCGAACGCCACCACGCCGATCAGAAAGATCGTCAAAATCGGGCGTTTCATGATCGGTGCTCCTCGGCCTCTATCAGAGCATGAACGCGTCGCGCGACAAAACAGCTAAGCCAACCGCGCGAGGGCGGGTCCGAAATCCTCTGATGCTTCGACAAGCTCAGCATGAGGATTTCTACTGCCGCGGAAGATTTCCATCGTCGTTAGAGCAGTCCTCATCCTGAGCTTGTCGAAGGAGAGGGCGGGCCACGAACCCTATCCCAGCGCCTTGGTCAGGTTCTCGGCCACCTTGTCGATGAAGCCTTCGGTGGTCAGCCAGCCCTGGTGGTCGCCGACCAGCAGCGCCAGGTCCTTGGTCATGGCCCCGCTCTCGATGGTATCGACGCAGGTCTTTTCCAGGGTCTCGGCCCAGTGCTCCAGGTCGTCGTTGCCGTCCAGCTTGGCGCGGTGCTTCAGCCCTTGGGTCCAGGCGAAGATGGAGGCGACGGAATTGGTCGAGGTGCTCTCGCCGCGCTGATGCTGGCGATAGTGGCGGGTGACGGTGCCGTGGGCGGCCTCGGCCTCCATGATCTTGCCGTCCGGGGTGATCAGCACCGAGGTCATCATGCCCAGCGAGCCATAGCCCTGGGCCACCTGGTCCGACTGCACGTCGCCGTCGTAGTTCTTGCAGGCCCAGATGAAGTTGCCGGACCATTTCAGCGACGAGGCGACCATGTCGTCGATCAGCCGGTGCTCATAGGTCAGGCCCTCGGCCTTGTACTTGTCGGCGTATTCGGCGTCGAAAATCTCCTGGAAGATGTCCTTGAACCGGCCGTCATAGGCCTTGAGGATGGTGTTCTTGGTCGACAGATAGACCGGGAACTTGCGCGCCAGGCCATAGGTGAAGCTGGCATGCGCGAAGTCGCGGATCGAGTCGTCGAGGTTGTACATCGACAGGGCCACGCCGCCGCCGGGGAACCTGAACACCTCGCGCTCGATCACCGCACCGTCGTCGCCGACGAACTTCACCGTCAGCACGCCCTTGCCCGGCACCACGAAGTCGGTAGCGCGGTATTGGTCGCCGAAGGCGTGGCGGCCGATGATGATCGGCTGGGTCCAGCCGGGGATCAGCCGGGGCACATTCTTGCAAACGATGGGCTCGCGGAAGATCACCCCGCCCAGGATGTTGCGGATGGTGCCGTTCGGCGACTTCCACATGGACTTCAGATTGAATTCCTTCACCCGCGCTTCGTCGGGGGTGATGGTGGCGCACTTGATGCCGACACCCAGCCGCTTGATCGCCTCGGCCGACTCCACGGTCACCTTGTCGTCGGTGGCGTCGCGATGCTCGACGCCCAGGTCGTAGTACTCGGTCTTCAGGTCCAGGAAGGGGAAGATCAGCTTGTCCTTGATCATCTGCCAGATGATCCGGGTCATCTCGTCGCCGTCCAGATCGGCTACCGGATTGGCGACTTTGATCTTAGCCATGGGAACTCCCGAAAATATCGTCATGGGCGCGTCAGGCGCGCGTGTTTGGCGCGCCGGCGCACAGGGCCGGCGGGCGCGCGGATTGGGCCACGCTATAGACGCTCGCGGGCGCTCGCGAAACCCGCTATTGCCGCGCGATGAGCGAAGCCCTTTCCACCCCCGTGGTGATCCTCAACGAGCCGCAATTGGCCGAGAATATCGGCGCGGTGGCGCGGGTGATGGCCAACTTTGGCTTGAGTGATCTGCGCATGGTCCGCCCCCGCGACGGCTGGCCCCAGGAGCGGGCCTGGCCCAGCGCCTCAGGCGCCGACTGGCCGCTGAACGATGCGAAGATTTTCAACACCCTGGAAGAGGCCGCCGCGGACCTGCACCGGCTGTTCGCCACCACCGCCCGCCCGCGCGAAACCCGCCTGCCCATCCTTACCGCTCGCGAAGGCGCGGCCGAGCTGAAGACCGCCGCCCAGGCGGGTCTGAAGACCGGCTATCTCTACGGCGGCGAGCGGGCGGGGCTGGAGACCTCCGACATCGCCCTCTGCCACGGCATCGTCACCATCCCCATCGACCCCAAGTTCCGCTCCCTGAACCTGGCCCAGGCCGTGGCGGTCACCGCCTACGAATGGCGCATGGGCGTCGAGAACCTCGCCCCCGAAACCATGAAGGGCGAGGACGAGCCCGCGCCTCTCGCCGAGGTCACCGGCTTCTACGAACATCTCGAACAAGAGCTGGAAGCCTCCGGCTTCTTCTTCCCGCCGGAAAAGAAGCCCTCGATGATCCGCAACCTGCGTGTGATCTTCGCCCGCTCCCGCCTCTCGACCCAGGAGACACGCACCCTGCGCGGCGTAATCACGGCGCTCACCAAGGGTCGGGGGAGGGTGCTGGCGCGGCTCGCGGCGGAGAAGGCGGCTAAAGATGAGGAATAGTTGGAGAGGTTCGTAACCCCTCACCCTCCCACGCCGCTACGCGTCGCGGGCCCCTCCCTCTCCCTCCGGGAGAGGTGTAAGGCGATTACCTGAAACACCTCTCCCGGAGGGAGAGGGAGGGGCCCATCCGCAGGATGGGAGGGTGAAGGATTACGGTCTCTCCGAAAGAGGCGCGAATGTTCGACAAACTCCCCATCCCCATCGTTCAGGCGCCCATGGTCGGCGCCTCCACCTTCGAGATGGCTCTCGCGGTCAGCCGCGCCGGCGCCCTGGGCTCCTTCGGCGCGGGCGCCATGACGCCGGCCGACATTGAGGCCGAGTGCGTCCGCTTCCGCGCGGCGACCGACGCCCCCTTCGGTGTCAACCTGTTCGTCATCGAGCCAGCCAACCCCTCGACCGGCGAAGTCGATGCGGCCATCGAGCGCCTGCGGCCCTGGTACGAGCAGCTAGGCCTGGACGTCCCCGCCGCCCCCAACGACTTCGCGCCGGACTTCCAGGCTCAGTTCGCCGCCCTGGTTCGCGCGGCACCGCCGCTGGCCTCCTTCACCTTCGGCCTGATCACGCCTGAGCAGGTCGCGGCGCTGAAGTCCGCCGGCTCCTATGTGGTGGGTACGGCGACATCCGTGGCTGAAGCCCGCGCCTGGGCCGAGGTCGGCGCCGACGCCATCAGCGCCCAGGGCGCGGAAGCCGGCGGCCATCGCGGGACCTTCCTGAAGTCGGTGGACGACAGCCTGATCGGGACCTTCGCCCTGGCCCCTGGCATCCGCGCCGCCACCGGCCTGCCGGTGCTGGCCGCTGGCGGGATCACGGACGGACGCGGTGTCGCCGCAGCCCTTGCCCTCGGCGCAGTCGCCGCTCAGATGGGTACGGCATTCTTACTTTCCGACCAGAGCGGCATCAGCCCAGCCTGGCAGGGCGCCTTAAAGGCCGCCGGCGACGATCCCACCCGCCTGACCCGCGCCCTCACCGGCCGCTACGCCCGGGGGATCGAGAACCGCTTCATGAGCGAGATGCGGCCCGGGGAGAGCGAGGTTCCCGCCTATCCGGTCCAGAACCGCCTGACCCAGCCGCTACGCGCAGCCGCCGCGCGCCTGGATCGGCCGGAGATGCTGTCACTCTGGGCCGGTCAGGCGGTCGGCCAGATCGGCGCGGGCGACGCCGGCGAGTTGGTGAAGCAATGGTGGGCCGAGGCCAGGGGTACAGCCAGGAGCCTGGCGGACCGCCCGGCTTAGAGCGCGGCCTGCCCAATTCGGCTCTATGCAGGCGGTTCGAAGTCCGGAACTTTGTGCGCGGCGAGTCGCACGGATAGGTCGTTATGAAGCGGTTGGTTTTCGATCTCGACGGGGTGCTGACGATCGATGACCCCGACCGGTCCTATGCGGATCGCCAGCCCAACCTCGCGGTGATCGCGAAGCTGCGGGAGTACAAGGCGCAGGGGTTCGAGATCGCCATCTGCACCGCCCGCAACATGCGCACCTTCGGCGGTCAGATCGGCAAGATCAACGCCAACACCCTGCCGGTCGTCATCGATTGGCTGCGGCGCCACGACGTGCCTTTCGACGAGATCCATGTCGGCAAGCCCTGGTGCGGGGAGGAGGGCTTCTACATCGACGACCGCGCCGTGCGCCCGCGCGAGTTCCTGGATCTCAGCCTGCAACAGATCCAGGCGCTGATCGCGGGCCAGGGCTAGGCGGTGGAAGCGATCCGCCTGATCATGTCCGGCGCCATCGTCGGCCAGGAGCTGGCGATCGAGTTCGGACCCCTGCCGCCGGCCTTCCTGCCGGTCGGTCCGCACCGGCTCTACGAATTGCAGATGGCCGAGTTGAAGGGCCGAGGGCTGGTCCAACTCGTCCTGCCCGAAACCTTCGCGGTCTCGCCCTTCGATCAGGATCGGCTGGCCGAGCTCGGCGTCGAGATCGTCACCATCCCCGAGGGCCTGCGGTTGGGGGAGGCGGTGGTCTATGCCATCAACAGCCTCGGCAAGGGCGATCTGCCCGTCCACATCCTCCACGGCGACACGCTCATCACCGACCCGCCGTCGGACGCCGTCGATGTCATCGTTGGCGGCGACAGCGGCGGCGACTACTCGTGGGCGGAAGTCGATGTACGAGACGGCCAGATCGGCGCGCTCGAGGTCGTGCCCGCCGGCGAGGAGGGTCGTGGCCGGCCGGTGGCGGCGGGCTATTTCGCCTTTTCCTCCAGCCTCGACCTGGTTCGCGCCTTCACCCGCGCCAGGGGCGATTTCGTCGAGGGGGTGAACGTCTATCTGGCCAGCCATGCCGTCGCCCTGCACCCCACCGAAGACTGGCTCGACTTCGGCCACCTGCAGACCTTCTTCCGCTCGCGGCTGGCGGTGAGTACGGCGCGGGCCTTCAACACCCTGCGGATGGATGGCCTGACCGCGCGCAAGTCCAGCGCCGACGAGCGCAAGATGCTGGCCGAGGCGCGGTGGCTGCGCAACGCGCCGTCCGATCTGCAGATCTATTGCGCGCGCATGATCGAGACCGGCGTGACCGACGGGCGGGGCTTCTACCTCACCGAATACGAATATCTGCCGGTGCTGTCGGAGCTGTTCGTCTACGGCGCCATCGGGCGAAAGGCCTGGCTGCGCATCCTGGCCTCCTGCGAAACCTTCCTTGGCCTCTGCGCCGCCCATCGGGGCGATGGCTCCGGCGATGCGGCGCTGGCGGCGCTGGCGGTGGACAAGACCCATGAGCGGCTGGAAGCCTTCGCCAGGACCGGCTTTGATATCGATCGCGACCTCACCTTCGGCGGCAGGCCCTGTCCGTCCCTGCGCCGGATGGCCGAGTTGCTTGGCGAGGCCATCGACCTGCAAAGCGGCCGGCCCGAGACGGTGATGCATGGGGACTTCTGCTTCAGCAACATTCTCTACAGCGGCCGGCTGCGGCGGATCAAAGTGATCGATCCGCGCGGGTCGGTGAACGGACCGCCGAGCCTCTGGGGCGACACCCGCTACGACCTGGCCAAGTTCGCCCACTCCATCGTCGGCCGCTACGATCAGATCATCGCCGGCCGCTATAAGGCCCGCCAGGCGGACGCGGACTTCAGCCTCGAATTCGAGCCCTTGCCGGCCCAGGCCTGGCTTGAGGAGGCCTGGGCGGATGTCACTGTCGATGGCTTGAGCGGGGCCTCGGAGCAGGTGCGCGCGGTCACCGCTGGCCTCTTTCTCTCGGCCCTGCCATTGCACGCCGATCGGCCAGATCGGCAGCAGGCCTTCATCGCCAACGCCTTGCGGCTCTATCTGGAGCTGGACCGGCCGTGATCGTCATCCCCATGGCCGGCGTCTCCGCGCGCTTCGCAAGGGCCGGCTATGCGAGGCCCAAGTACGAACTGCCATTGAACGGCCGCTCGGTGTTCGACCACGCGGTGCTCAGCTTCAAAGCCTCGTTCGCCGACACGCCCTTCCTCTTCATCACGCGTGCGGCGCCACGGGCCGGGGATTTTGTCTCAGAGGCTTGCGATCGTCTTGGCATTGAGGATGCATCGATCCTCGATCTGGACGCCGCAACCGCCGGGCAGGCCGAGACGGTGGAGAAGGGGCTCGACGGGTTCGACATCGCGCCGGACACCCCGCTCACCATCTTCAACATCGACACCTTCCGCCCTGGCTTCCAGTTTCCACGGTCGGACTGGGCGCCGGGATCGGACGGGTGGCTGGAGGTGTTTCGCGGCGAGGGCGCCAACTGGTCCTATGTGGCGCCCGGCCCGGGGCCCGAGCCGCTGGCCCTCGCGACCGCCGAGAAGAAGCCGATCTCCGACCTCTGCTGCACCGGCCTCTATCATTTCGCGAGGACAGGCGATTTCCGGCGGGCCTTGGCCGCCGAACGCGCGGCGCCGTCGATGAACGAGCTCTATGTCGCCCCGCTCTACAATCACCTGATCGCCGCCGGCCAGCGCATCCACTACCGGCTGATCGAGCGCGACGACGTGATCTTCTGTGGCACGCCGGAGGAATACCAGGCGCTCGGGGGCGCGCCGGCTTAGCCCCTACTCGGCCCGCCACCCCATGGCGCCCGGCTGGTCGAAGGGCGGGGCGAACTTCAGCGCACCCGCCAGCATGGGCAGGCCGCTCAGGGCCGCCGCGACCTGTGCGACGCGGCCTGCGTCTTCCTGAACCCACCGTTGCGCCCGCCGCATGTCCAGAACGTTGGCCGACAGGGCGTGGACAATGAAGCTCGCGGGCGACATGGGCTCGTCGCGCGACATGCGGTGCGCCAGCGCGGCGCAGATCCGACGAACCACGCCGTAGCGCTCCGCATCCATCGCCGCGAGGCCCAGGGTCTCGCCGAGCAGATGATCTATCGCGGCGAGGCGGTCAGGCCAGGCCAGCGTCAGCGCGGCTTGCCGCTGCGCGTTCGGCAGGTCCTTGAGCCAGCGGTCATAGGCCAGCGGCATGCGGCCGTGGTGGTGAAAGTCCAGCGCTCTGTCGCCGCCGCGCAGCCCGTGGGCCTTGGCGAAGGCCTCCCATTCCTCGTTCTTGCGCGCATTGAACATCGGGTCGTGAATAACCTCGGCGAAGGCGAGCCCCACCTGATCGTCGCGCAACAGGCGCTGGGCCAGTGGCTCTTCCACAATCCTCAGGCCGGCGATGGTCTTGAGATAATGCTGGAACACGACCTCCGGCATGAAGGTCGCCGCCCGCAACTCGAGCATTCCGTCCATCAGCCAGGCGGCCACGCCCGCGTATCGCCGCATCGTGGCTGGCGAGCCGATCGCGAACTGATCGTTGCAGCCCAAGCCAGCGGCGTTTCCATGGGACGGAACAACCACGGCCCGGTCCGGCGGCGCCGCGCCGTTCCATTGTCCGTCGTGGATCAGATCGAACCTGGAGCGACAGATAAGGTCGTAGGGCCGGGCTTCGCCGCCCGCGTCCAGCGCCAGGAGCAGGCTGGCGGACATCGAGTGGAACATGTCGAAGGTGAACAAGGGCGGCGAAACCGGAAAACGCTCGGCCAGCCGCCGCTTCTCCGCCATGAACGGCGGGCGCGCCTCGAGCCTGAAAGCCCGTGGCGCATAGGTCGCCAGCAGGTCCTGCATCTCGCCCGGATCCGTCTCATCCCAGGTGTGGAAAAAGACATCCACCTCGTGCGCCGCGAAATAGGCGAAAGCCGTGCGCCAGGTGTGCCGCCAGGTCCGCGGCTGGCCGCTCAGACACAGGGCGATGCGCATAGCTTGCTCCTGGCGCCGGCAAAGACGCGTGGACTTATCGTCTGTCCGCGCCCAGGACTATTCAATGCGCCATCCCATGCTGGCGGGCTGGTCGAAAGGCGGCGCGAACCGAAGCGCGCCCGCCAGCATGGGCAGGCCGGTCAGGGCCGCCGCGACCTGCGCGACGCGGCCTGCGTCTTCTTGAACCCACCGCTGCGCTCGCTGCATATCCAGGCCGTTCGCTGACAAGGCGTGGACGATGAAGCTCGCCGGCGACATGGGCTCGTCGCGCGCCATTCGGTGCGCCAGCGCGGCGCAGATCAACCGCACCATGCGGTAGCGCTCCGCATCCATGGCCGCCTGACCAAGCTCGTCGCCGAGCAGCCGGTCGATCGCGACGATGCGCACGGGCCATGGCCCCGTCAGCACCGCTTGGCGCTGGTCGCCGGGCAGGCCCAGCAGCCAGCGATCGAACGTCAGCGGCGTGCGGCCAAAATGCTGAAAGTCGAGATCTCTCTCGGCGCCGGTCAGCGCATGCGTCTTGGCGAAGGCCTCCCACTCCTCGCGTTTGAGCGCATGGAACATCGGATCGTCGCGTACATCGGCGAAGGATCGCGCCGCCTGATCCTGCCGCAACAGCTTGAGCGCCAGAGGCCGGGTTTCGATGTCCAGCGCGCAGACTTGGCTCAGATAATATTTGAGCGCGATCTCGGGGCGGAACGTCGATCCGCGGAAGCCGCGCATGCCGTCCAGCAACCAGTTGGAGATGCTCGCGTACTGGCGCATGGCGGCCGGGTCGCCGATCGCAAACTGATCATTGCAGGTGTTCGCTTCGACCTCCTCGGTGGCCGGAACGACAATGGTGTTGGGCGCGGGAGGCCCGCCAGTCCAATGGCCGTCGTGGATCAAGTCAAACCGTGAGCGGCAGATCGCATCGTAGGATCGATCGTCGCCGTTCGTCTCCAGCGCCAACTCGATGCTGGCGGCCATGGAATAGAACATGTCGAAGATGGTGAAAGGCGGCGAGACCGGAAAAAGCTCGGCCATTCGCCGCTTTTCCGCGATCAGCAGCGGTCGCGGCTCAACCTTGAAGGCGCGTGGCGCATAGGCCGCCAACACGTCCTGAAGTTCGGCCGGGTTCGTCTCGTCCCAGGTGTGGATGAATACGTCCACATCATGATCCGCGAAGAAGCCGACGGCCGTCCGCCAGGTATGTCGCCAGGTGCGGGGCTGTCCGCTGAGGCACAGGGCGATGCGCATCCGTTCCTCCTGGCGCCGGCTAGAGCGCCGCGCTTATGGCCTCTAGAATCTTGGGCGCCCGGGTCGTCCAGCGGTGTTCGGCCATTGCCCGGCGATGACCTGCGCGGGCCATGGCGATTTGCCCGGGAAGATCGTCCATCAGGCCCAGAAGCTGCCTCGGCGCGCGATCGAGGCGGTGGGTCGAATAGGTGACCATCTCCTCGCCCTCCTTGAACGCGCCCGCGTAGTACCGGCTGGCTTCCGAGAACACACAGGCGCCGGCGTCCATGGCCGTGAAGACCCGCTCGTGACCGCCGGCGACGAATCCGTTGTTGATATTGAGGACGATCCTGGCGCGGCGCATCAGATGCAAGGTCTCCTCGAAGCTGCCGACCCCGAGATAGCCGAAAGATGGGTAGCGGGCGCAAAGCGGCTCCCAGCCAAGGCCGCAAACCTGCAGCGGAACCCCCGCCTCACCCAGGGCGGTGAGCATGGCGTGCCGTTGAAAGGCTTCCGCATACTGCTGCGCCACGTTGAGTACCGGAGCGATGGCCTGGACGACCTCCGCCGATAGCTTGGCCTTCCGAGCCGCCAGGGTCGCCCGAAGCGCGTCGAGCAGAGCAAGTCTCCCATCGGCCGCCATTCGCTCGGCGGTCTCGCCGACCAGCTGTTTCGCCGGACTGTCCGGCCAGTCGCGCCAGCCCGGCGTGGGCGCGCCACGATAGGTGCCGGTGAACAGGATCGGAATGTCGCGCCCGGCGAAGGCCTCGTCCGACGTGTCCACGGCCTCGTCCAATTCATTGGCGCCAGGCGGCAGCAAGCCGATCTGCCCGAAGCCGCGACCGGCGCCCCAGACGGCCATGAACGCGACGTGGGTCTGGTCGAGAAAGAACAGCGCCTGTTTGTCGATCGCGTCGCCCAGCCGGTTCAGGTGATGGATCGGATGATCGACATAGAGGCTGACGAAGACGCAGCCACGGCGGCGCACGAACTCGCTCGCCGCCGTGTCGTGCAGCATGCCGTTGAAAGTGACCAGGCCTTGCGTGGGGACCGACAGGGCGGCTGTCAGCGCCGCGGCCGCATCCTCGGCCGCCACATCGACGACCACCGCCTCATGGCCCAGCGCGACCAAGGCGGCGGCAAGCTGATCGATGTGCAGCCGAAGCGACCCGTACTGGGAACTGCCTTTTGCCAGCACCAATCGCATGGCTGGTCCTTCCGATTCGCGGCGCCCGCTCTCTAAAGCAGTTAGAGCCAGGACCTTGAGCCGCGTACAGTCACAGGGCCGAAATTCTCGCCTTCATCTCATCCGCGTCGGACTGACCGGGCGGGCGCCGAGAGCGCCGCTACGGGAAGCCTGCGCAAGGATTGTGCGTTGGCTGACCGCCGGAGTGACAATCGACACTGCATTGCAGCAAACTCATGTTGCGGCGCAATATTTTGGTTGCCGTCCGCGTCAACTACCGTAGCGTCATGGTCAAGCGCTCAATAAGGCGCTGGGAAGCGTTCGGGCGAGGGGTTTTCGCAAAACCTCAAGTCTGGAAAATCAAAATGTTGAAGTCTCTTGTGATCGCCGCGGCGCTGGCCGCCACGGCTCTGCCTACCTTCGCCGCGAGCGTGACGGTGAACATCTCCGGCCTGGACGCCAAGGCGGCCCACGCCAAGATCGAAAAAGCCGCCGAAGCCGCCTGCCGCATGGCCATGAGCGAAGAATCGCCCGTCGCTCAGTACTACGACCATGCCGCGTGCGTCACCGATGCGATCTCCACCGCCGAGACCAAGCTGGCCGAGTCCAACCGGACCATGGCCAAGCTCTAAGGCGCCAAACCCGTTCGTCATCCCGGTCTCGGAGGGGTGCGAAGCCGCTCCCATGCGAGCCCGATACCGGGATGACGGACCTGGGCGTCTCTATTGCGCCCCGACCGTGTTTTTGTAGACAACCCCGCCCTTCATCACGAAGCCCACCTGGCGGATCGCCTGGATGTCCGCCGTGGGGTCGCCCTGTACGGCGATGATGTCGGCCAGCAGGCCAGGGTGGATGCGGCCGATACGGTCTTGCCAGCGCAGGATCTTCGCGTCCGTCGCCGTCGCGGCCATCAGCGCCTGGGCCGGCGTCATGCCGTCCTTCACCATCCAGTCCAGTTCGCGCCAGTTGTCGCCGTGGGTGAACACCCCCACGTCCGAGCCGCAGCCGATCGTCACTCCCAGCTTCATCGCCAGCTTGAAGGCCCGCGCGGCGTTCTGCATCGCCGGCGTGGGTGGCGATTGCCCCGGCACATAGTGCTGGAAGTAGATGGCCGTGGCTTCCACCGCCGTCAGGGTCGGGTTGTAGGCTATGCCCTTGGCGGCCATCAGCTTGAAGGTGGCCTCCGTGCCCCCATAGCCGTGCTCGATGGTGTCCACCCCCGCCTCGGCCGCCCGTCGCATGCCCTCGTCGGTGGCGGCGTGCACGGCGACGGGGTGGCCGATGGAATGGGCCGTCTCCACCGCTGCCTTTAGCTCCTCCTCGGTGAAGGTGGGCACGGTGGTGTTGTCCGGCCCCACGCGATAGTCGGCATAGAGCTTGATCCAATCGGCGCCCAAGGCCGCCTGCTCGCGCACCGCCTTCATCACCTCGGCGGTTCCGGTGGCCTCCTGCGCGCCCTGGGGAATGTCCCAGCCCAGGGCGTAGTTTTTCCGCGCCGGCGCATAGGCGCCGGTGGCGACGATGGCGCGGGTGGAGACGAACAGGCGCGGTCCGGGAATGACCCCGTCCTCGATCGCCCTCTTCACCCCCACATCGGCGTCGCCAGCGCCCTCTGTGCCCAGGTCGCGCAGGGTGGTGAAGCCGGCCATCAGGGTCGCGGTGGCCTGCTTGCCGGCGCGGATGGTGCGGTAGGCGAGGGACTCCTTCAGCACCTGATCGTCCCACAGGGTCTCATTATAGGGGTGGAGGAAGATGTGGGAATGGATGTCCATCAGCCCCGGCAGCAGGGTCTCGCCCGGCAGGTCGATCACCTTGGCATCGGCGGGGGCGGTGATGGAAGCAGCGGGTCCAACGGCGGCGATCTTGTCGCCTGTGACCAGAACGACCCAGTCGGGATGGGTGACGGCGTCGTCGGCGGTGAAGACGGCGGCTGGTTTGAGCAGGATCGAGGCGGGGATGGCAGCCGAAGCGGGCAGTGCTGACCCAAGGGCCGCGAGCACCAACAACCATGGCCAAGTCATTCGCGCTTTGCCCATCAGCCGACTCATCCTGCGAAATTTGGACAATAGAGGCCACTTCCCAGTAGGCGGAAGAGTTGTCTGGAGCCCGCCCTGGATCGTGCGCTAGTTTGGAGCCGGCAAATCGCATCTTCGTGGGGCAAAATGCATGCGTAGAGTTTGGAGTCTCTTGGCGCTCGTCATGACCATCGCCTGGCCATTGGGTTTAGCGGCGCACACCCACGCGTCCGACGACAAGGCGACGGCGTCGGAGAAGGCTGCGTTGGCGACGGAGTATCTGAAGCTCACGCACTTCGATGAACGGTGCCGTGACAGTCTGTCGAAAGGACTTCGATTGAGTTGGCGTTTTTGCAAGGACAGCCGATGTCAGGCCGATCTTGACCACGATATCGACGTGGCAGTCGCCTCTCGCATCCCGATGTTAGAAAGCAAATATTCAAATGAACTCGCCTCGCGGCTTTCAAAGGAAAATTTGGTTGCTGCTTTGGAGTTCTTGAAGACTCCCAACGGTCAAGCGTTCAACAAAGCTGCAACTGACATGAATGACGACATGATTTCCGAAAATCACGCTATCGAAATGGCGATTTATGTCGATCTCTCGAAGGTGTTCTGCAGTCAGCATCAGGACTTGTGCACCAAGCAGCCGGCCGCGGTTCGCTGAGGCTCGTGCTCACCACGGCCCGCCTCATCCTCTCGCCCTGGGAGCCGCGCCACCGCGATCCGTTCGCGGCCATGCTCGCCGATCCGGCGGTGATGGCCGACCAGGGTGGGCCCCAGGATCGCGCGACGGCCGACGCAAAGTTCGATCGCTACCGCGCCGCCTATGACCGCACCGGCGTTTCGCGCTGGGCGGTGGAGGACGGGGAGGGCTGTTTTCTTGGTTACTGCGGCGTGCTGACGCCCTACTTGGCCAACCATCCCCTCGGGCCGCATCATGAAGTGGGCTGGCGCTTCAACACCGCCGCCTGGGGCCACGGCTACGCCACCGAAAGCGCCCGCGCCGCGCTGGCCCACGCCTTCTCCATCCTCGGACTAGACCGAATTCTTTCCTACACCAGCCCCACCAACCGTCGGTCTCAGGCTGTGATGGGCCGGCTCGGCCTGACGCGCGATCCATCGCTGGATTTCACCGCCAACTATGACGGCATGCCGGCCTGGAGCGGCCTGGTCTGGATCGCGCACGGCCCGAAAGACGAAACGGCTCGGCTCTTGTCCTCGCCAACGAACGCGGCGCGCCTGGCAAACGCCATCGGCCAACTCAACAATGGTGCGGGGATCGAGCGACCGCTCATCTCCCCCTCCGATTGACTCTCGCCCGTCCTGCCGCCATAAGCCCGCCTTTCCCGCCGCCGGGCTCGCTCGTCGGCGCGGCGATATATGACGGGTGATGCGAGACCGCCGTTGCAATTGCTGCTCATCGTGAGCGGCCGGTCCGCGTCGAGATGAAGAGATTACGATGACCAAGCGGCTTACCGCCAAGTACAAACTCGACCGCCGGATGGGCGAAAACATCTGGGGTCGCCCTAAGTCCCCCGTCAATCAACGCTCCTACGGCCCCGGTCAGCATGGCCAGCGCCGCAAGCAGAAGGTTTCCGACTTCGGCCTGCAGCTGCGCGCCAAGCAGAAGCTGAAGGGCTACTACGGCAACCTGACCGAAAAGCAGTTCGCCGGCACCTATAAGGAAGCCGCGCGCCGCAAGGGCAACACCGCCGAAACCCTGGTGGGCCTGCTGGAAAGCCGCCTGGACGCGGTGGTCTACCGCGCCAAGTTCGTCCCCACCGTCTTCGCCGCCCGCCAGTTCGTCAACCACGGCCACGTGCTGGTGAACGGCAAGCGCGTCAACATCGCCTCCTACCGCGTGAAGGCCGGCGACGTGGTCTCGGTGCGCGAACGCTCGCGCAACATGGCCCTGGTGCTGGAAGCCATCCAATCGGGCGAACGCGACACCCCCGACTACATCGAAGTCGATGTGAAGGGCCTGTCGGTAAAATTCATCCGCGCCCCGGAACTGGCCGAAGTGCCTTATCCGGTGAAGATGGAGCCCAACCTGATCGTCGAATTCTACGCCTCGTAAGAATTCCAGACTTTCTCGAAGACCCGCAGCGGCGGTCCGGAAACGGGCCGCCGTTTTGCGTTGTTGGGCGGCAATCTACAGCCGGCGCAGCCAGCCGTTCGGGTTGTAGGTCGCGTTGCGCCCATAGAAATCGCAAAGGCCGGTGTCGATGACATAGCGATCACCGCGCGTGGCGAGGAAGTCGGCCACAGCGCGATTGGGACCGTTCTCGAACACAGCATATCCCTCGTCCGACAGGTGTGCCAACACGCCGTCCTCGACGACTATATAGTCGCCGGCCTGGAGATGGTCGTCGAAGAAGCCAAGCGCCGCCGAGGCGTGAATGTAGAAGTGGCTGCTGTCCTCGATCACCAGCCAGGGGCGCGGGCAATTCGCCAGGATCGCGGGGGTCAAGGCCAGGGCCAGCGCCGCCGCGTCGCCCTCGATGAACTGGATGCGCGGGTCCGTGAAGCCAGCTCTGATCTCAAGATCCACCGAGACCACGCGAGGGCTTTCGACGCCTTGGGCCGTCAGCATGTCGGCGAACCAGAGCGCTGATCCCCCGGCATATGAACCGATCTCAATCACCGAGCGCGGCGCTAATCTGGACAGCAGCTGCAGATAGAGGCCGATGTCCAGCGGGCTCTTCACGAAGGGAACGCCTCGGTAGACCGAGCCAATTACGCCGATCTGCATCGCGTCCAACACCGCCGTTGGCAGGCCGGTGTGGAACGATCGGCCGCCGGCGGACGGTCCATCCTCGGCCGTCACCGGCAGCCGTCCAAGGGCGACGGGCGGACACGGTCTTGCGGTGTCTCGTGCGCTGTCGAGTGCATCATCGACTTGGCCTTCGTTGGCGAAGCTGGCTGAAGCCGTCTCTAGCAGGTGGCTGTCACCGCGTCTCAAGCCACGCACGGTGTTCACCCAAGCCAAGGGGCAGAACAACGGCGATCGGTATTGGGGCCGGCGTCAAGCCGGCCTCGGCGCCTACGGCAGCTTCGACGAGTGATGGGTGACGATCGTGAGTTGGCGGGCGCCGGGGTCGAGGCGGTAGACAAATGTGAACCGCGCCGGCGCGACGGTTTCAGGCTCGTTCGGATCCTGCCAGCGGAAGGTATAGAAGCCCGACACCGCGCCCCCGGTGGGAAACAGGTCGATCTTGTCCGGTATCGTCCTCGGCTGGTCGGACGTCACGCTCAGCCTCGGGTGCGCGAGCAGGCCGACAAAGTAGCTGGTGATGCTGGCTCGGCCTTGGAAGGGCGCTGGCCTTAACGTCGAGAGCAGCAGCGAATCGCGCTCTGCGTAGAGCATGCCGACATTGCCGGGCACGCCAGGCTTGGCGTTGACCGCGTCATACCAGCGGCGCAGGGCGCAGTTGATATCGCTCGCCGTCACCGGCGCGGCGACTACGGGGCGGCATTCGAGCGTGTGTGGTCGGGCCTGAGCGCCGCCAGCGGCGAACAGGATGACGGCGGCGATCAGCGCACGGCGTCCAAACATTGCTGTCTCCCAGGATGGTGAAAATACAACCATTGGGGACTATTTATGAAATGTCTACCGGGAATTGGATGACGACGCCACTATCGGCTCCGATAAGCTGGAGACATCACCCCGCCAGAGCCGCCTTCTCCCATTCCAGGAAGTCCGGCTGTTCCAGCAGTACCTCATTGTAGGTCCCCGCCGCGCCGGTATCGCCGAAGTCGCTGAGCTGAACGCCATAGCTGCGGAACCGCGTCGCGACTGGCGTGAAAAACGCGTCGGCGATGGACCAGGCGCCGAGCAGGAAGGGGCCGCCAGCGCTGTAGCGGCCGCGCAGGTCGCCCCACAGCTTCACGATGCGGCGGATGTCGGCGTGGGTCGCTTCGGACAGTTCGACCTCATGGCGCAGGCTCAGGTCCATCGGGCATTCCCCGCGCAGTGAGCCGAAGCTTGAGTGCATCTCCGCCGACGCGGCGCGGCCCAGGGCGCGGGCGGCGGGATCGTCCGGCCACAGCTTGGCCGCAGGGAATTTCTCGGCCAGGTATTCGCAGATGGCCAGGGAGTCCCAGATGGTCAGATCGCCGTCCTTCAGCACCGGCACCTTGGCCGAGGGCGAAACCCGGGCCACGGCCTCGGAGCTGTCGAACTCGCGCAGCTGCACCAGGGTTTCGGTGAAGGGCGCGCCCGCGCGCTTGATCGCCAGCCAGGGCCGTAGGGACCAGGTCGACCAGATCTTGGTGCCGATGATCAGTTCCATGAGCTTCATCTCCTAACATACCCAGCACAAGACGCCTTTGCCGCACCGGCCTTGTCGGGCTAAATGCGCGCCAGCCGTAGCGTAACGAAGACGGCGCGGGGAGGGTGCATTACAAATGGTCGATACGACGATGGGCGAGCCGGAGACCGGCAACGCCGCTTCCCGCTTTTCGCCCGCTTACAAGAACTTGGTGCTGACGCTGCTGACGTTGGCCTACACCCTCAACTTCATCGACCGCACCATCATCGCCACCATCGGCCAGGCGATCAAAGTCGATCTGAAGATCACCGACACCCAGCTGGGCCTGCTCGGCGGCTTCTCCTTCGCCATCCTCTACACCATCCTCGGCATCCCCCTCGCAAGGCTCGCCGAGCGGTGGAACCGGGTCTCGATCATCTCCCTGGCTTTGCTGGTCTGGTCCGGTTTCACCGCCCTCTGCGGCGTGGCCGTGGGCTTCAGCCAGCTGATGCTGTTCCGCGTCGGCGTCGGCGTCGGCGAGGCGGGCCTGTCGCCGCCGGCCCACTCGCTGATCTCGGACTATTTCGATCCCAAGAAGCGGGCTTCCGCCCTGTCGGTCTATTCCTTCGGCATCCCCCTCGGCACCATGTTCGGCGCGGCCCTCGGCGGCTGGCTGGCCAAGACCTACGGCTGGCGGGTGGCCCTGATGGTGGTCGGCGCGCCGGGGATCATCATGGCGCTGCTGGTCAAGTTCCTGATCAAGGAGCCGCCGCGCGAATCAGCGGCGCCCAAGCTGTCGGTCTCCAGCGAATTCAGCGAACTGGGCTCGGTGGCCAGCAAACTCTTCCTGAGCTGGCCGGTGCTGAACATGATCCTGGGCGTGACCCTGGTCTCCTTCGCCGGCTATGGGGCGGGCCAGTTTGTGCCGCCCTTCTTCATCCGCAGCTTCGGGCTCGACTATGCCCAGGTCGGCCTGATCACCGGCCTGATCGGTGGCTTCTCCTCTGGCCTCGGCACCCTGGTCGGCGGCTTCACCACTGACTGGGCCAGCAAGAAGAGCGGCCGCTGGTACGCCCTGATCCCCGCGATCGGCGTCGGCATCTCGGCGCCCATCTATATCCTGGCCTATTCGTCCAGCACCTGGCAGACGGCGGCGCTGATCCTGCTGCTGCCGGGCATCTTCGCCTACACCTATCTCGGCCCGACCTTCGGCGTGATCCAGAACGTGGTCGGCGCCCGCCAGCGCGCCACGGCCACGGCGCTGATGTTCTTCGTGCTGAACATGATCGGCTTAGGGTTTGGCCCGCCCTTCATCGGCTGGGTGATCGACCATATGGCCCAGTTCGGCTTCACCCATCCGGGCTTCCACGGCATCTTCTCGGCCATCTCCGGAGCCTTCGGGCAACCCGCGTCGGGGGCCAGCTTCGCCAAGGCCTGTCCGGGCGGCGTCGCCCCCAAGGGCGCGGCCCTGGCGGCGGCCGGCGCCTGCAAGACGGCGCTGATCACCGCCACCCGGCAGGGGGTGATCATCGGCTACTGGTTCAATATCTGGGGGGCCTTCCACTATCTGCTGGCGTCCTTCGGCATCGCCAAGGTGCTCGCCAAGGCCAACGCGGGCGCCACAGCCTGAACCTGGCCTCGGAAACTTGACTCAGCGGGCGGGGGGTATCACTCAGCGGCTTTAAGGAGCCTCGGATGATCCCCCGCTACACCCGCCCAGAGGCCGCCGCGATCTGGGCGCCGCAGACCAAGTTCAAACTCATGTTCGAGATCGAGGCCCACGCGGCGACCGCGATGGCCGAGCTCGGCGTGATCCCCAAGCGGGCGGCCGAGGTGATCTGGGAAAAGGGCCGGGACGCGGTCTTCGATGTGGAGCGCATTGACGAGATCGAGCGGGAGGTGAAGCACGACGTCATCGCCTTCCTGACCCACGTCACCGAGATCGTCGGCCCCGAGGCGCGCTTCCTGCACCAGGGCATGACCTCGTCCGACGTCAACGACACCACCTTCGCGGTGCAGCTTTGCCGCGCCACCGACCTTCTGATGGAGGACGTGGACCTTGTGCTGGCGGCGATCAAACGCCGGGCGATAGAACACAAGTTCACCCCCACCGTCGGCCGCAGCCACGCCATCCATGCCGAACCCACCACCTTCGGCCTCAAGCTAGCCGGCTACTATGCCGAGTTCGTCCGCGCCCGCGAGCGGCTGGCCATGGCGCGGTTCGAGATCGCCACCTGCGCCATCTCTGGCGCCATCGGCACCTTCGCCCACGTCGATCCGCGGGTGGAAGCCTATGTGGCCGAGAAGATGGGCCTGGCCGTCGAGCCGGTCTCGACTCAGGTGATCCCGCGCGACCGCCACGCGGCCTATTTCGCGGCCCTCGGCGTCGTCGCCTCCTCGATGGAGCGGCTGGCCACCGAAATCCGCCACCTGCAGCGCACCGAGGTGCTGGAGGCCGAGGAGCCGTTCGACGTCGGCCAGAAGGGCTCGTCGGCCATGCCGCACAAGCGCAACCCGATCCTGACCGAGAACCTCACCGGCCTGGCGCGGCTGGTTCGCTCGGCGGTGGTCCCGGCCATGGAAAACGTCACCCTCTGGCACGAGCGGGACATTAGCCATTCGTCGGTGGAACGCGGCATTGGCCCCGACGCCACCGTCCACCTGGACTTCGCCCTGCGCCGCCTGGCCGGGGTGATGGAGCGGCTGGTGATCTATCCGGAGAATATGCTGAAGAACCTCGACCGCCTGGGCGGCCTGGTCCACTCACAGCGGGTGCTGCTGGCCCTGACGCAAAAGGACCTGAGCCGAGAAGGCGCCTATGCCGCCGTGCAGCGCAACGCCATGAAGGTCTGGCGCGGCGAGGGCAACTTCATCGACTTCCTCAAAGCCGATCCGGACGTCCGCCCCCACCTGACCGATGCCGAATTGGAAGATCTGTTCGACCTCGGCCACCACTTCAAGCATGTGGATACGGTGTTCGACCGGGTGTTCGGGAAGGGGTGAGGCTAGGCGCTCACAGTTGGAGATAAGGGGAGATAAGGGGATGGCCGCGCCGCTCGGTTGTCGGCCATGGCCGTGATCTCAGGCTCCGGCGCCCAACTGGCCGCGGGTCAGGGCCTGCAGCTCGTTCAGCTTGCCGCGAATCTGGCCCTCGGAGACCTTCAGACCAGCGCCTTCAAGGTCGCGCACGACCTTGTTCAGGGCAGCGTCCGTTTCTGGATGAGCCTTTTCGGCGCTCGACACGGCGGCCGCGTAGTCGTGCAGGTGAGCTTCTTCCAGGCCCATCAGGCCAGCGGCCCACAGGCCGAGCAGGTGGGCTCCGCCGGCTTCCACCCGATTCTCGTGCTCGTCGTCGCGTCGATACGGCTCACCCTGCGCATGGGTGTCGAGGATGGTCATCTGAAAGCCCCTTACTAGCGCCAGAGCTTAGGGTAGGGCGGGCGCGGTTTCAATCGAAGACCGTGCGCTCAATCGTCCCTTACGTCATGCAGCCTGCCGTAATCGACGATTCGGTTGCCTTTGTCGTCCAGGTGAAGAACGTCCTCAAAACGTTGATTCCAAAGGATTTCATCTGGCAGATACGAGTGCCTGGCGTGAATCCGCTGCGCGAATATGTCGTCGGCGCCACTCAGGACAATGACGATTTCAGCCTGCCACTCCAAAAGGTCCTCGCGGGTTGCGCCGTAGAGGGGACTGCTCTCATCGATTGTATGCAGCACCGTCCAAGTCAGGGCGAACATGGGCGTGCGTGCCCGCTCGACCTTCAGCTCCTGGAATCGGCGGAAAACGTGCCCTTCCGACGTTCGGGTCTGGCGCAGCAGGTTCAACATCACCTCTGCCTCGAGGATCTGGTTGCCGCGCTGGTTGGCGGCGCGGAACATCAAGGTTGGGACGCCCTCGAAGCTGGTGATCACCGCCACGCGGCTGAACACCACCCTGGCCGTTGCCCTGGAAAACCGCGCAAAAATCAGCCCGGTGGTCACCGCGACAAGCCCCAAGCCGAAGAAGGCTTCCACCGTCACCACCAGGTTGGCCGCGTAGCCCTTCGGCGTCATCCCGCCATAGCCGATGGTGCTGAGGGTCTGGACGCTGAAAAAGAAGGCGTCGGCGAAAGAGTCGTGCCTCATGCCATCGACCCCGCCGGTCAGCATGTAGAGGCTGGCGAAGATGATGTTGGCCAGCAGATAGGCGGCGGCCAGCAGCGCCGGCAGTCCCCATGCCGGCATGGTCAGCACCTGGTGGTAGAGGTCGGTCAGCCCCCGGCGCTCGGCGCCGATGACGAATATGTCCGGCCGCTTGGCCTCGACTTCCGAGTAGCGGCTGGTCGTGGCCGGCCGCCGGTTCACCTTGAACGAGGTGGTCTTGGGCGCGGGCCTGGCCCTCGGTCCCGCAGCGGGTTTGGCGGCAGGCTTGGCCGCGGGCTTGGTCCCGGCTTGCGCCTTCGGTTGAGGTTTGGTCTCTGGTTTGCTCTCGCGAGCCATGGCCGCTCCGTTTGCGCCGGGGGCCCCATTCCGTTAGGGTCCCCAGCATCTTACATTCTCAGAGACCCGAGTCGGAGGGCGCGCGAAAGTTCAAATCGCGCGCTTTGCGTTTCTCGACCCAAGTTGGCCCCGCACCGGGGCAAGCCAGGACCCATGACCCGCCGCAAGAAGATTTACGAAGGCAAGGCCAAGATCCTGTACGAAGGCCCCGAGCCTGGCACGCTGATCCAGTATTTCAAGGACGACGCCACCGCCTTCAATGGCGAGAAGAAGGCCACCCTGGACGGCAAGGGCGTGCTGAACAACCGTATCAGCGAATACATGATGACCAAGCTGAACGCGATCGGGGTTCAGAACCACTTCATCCGCCGCCTGAACCTGCGCGAGCAGTTGATCAAGGAAGTCGAGATCATCCCGCTGGAGGTGATCTGCCGCAACATCGCCGCCGGCTCCCTGTCTAAGCGGTTTGGCCTGCCCGAGGGCCAGGCGCTGCCGCGCTCGGTCATCGAATTCTGCCTGAAGGACGACAAGCTGGGCGACCCGCTGGTGTCCGAGGAACACATCACCGCCTTTAACTGGGCCTCGCCCCAGGAGATCGACGACATCATGGCGATGACGCTCAGGATCAACGACTTCCTGTGCGGGGTGTTCGCCGCGGTCGGCATCACATTGGTGGACTTCAAGATCGAGTTCGGCCGGCTGTGGGAAGGCGATTTCGCCCGGGTGATCCTGGCCGACGAGATCAGCCCGGACTCATGCCGGCTGTGGGACTCGGTCACCAACGAGAAGCTGGACAAGGACCGCTTCCGCCGCGACCTGGGCAATGTCATCGAGAGCTATACCGAGGTCGCCCGCCGGCTCGGCATCATGAACGAGATGCCGACGGTGATTCAGGGCGGCAAGGGCGCGCCGGCGCCCGAAGACGACGAAACCATCCACTGACAGATGAAGGCGAGCGGGCGTGAAGGCTAAGGTCGAGGTTTTCCTGAAACCGGGCGTGTTGGACGTTCAGGGCAAGGCTATCGAAGGCGCCCTGCACGGGCTGGGCTTCGGCGATGTCTCCGGCGTGCGCGTTGGCAAGACCATCGAGTTCGACGTGGCCGGCGCCGACCGCGCCAAGGCCGAGGCCGAGGTCAAGGCCATGTGCGACCGGCTGTTGGCCAACACGGTCATCGAGGGCTACCGCGTGGAGGTGGCATGATGAAAGCCGCCGTCATCGTCTTCCCCGGCTCCAACTGCGACCGGGACTGCAAGAGCGCCATCGAGACCACCACTGACGCCAAGGTGGAGATGGTCTGGCACCAGGAAGCCGAGCTTCCCGCCGGTCTCGACCTGATCGTCCTGCCGGGTGGATTTTCCTACGGCGATTACCTGCGCTGCGGCGCCATGGCGGCCCAGTCGCCGGTGATGCGCGCGGTGGCCAAGGCGGCCGACGAGGGCCGGGCGGTGGTCGGCATCTGCAACGGCTTTCAGGTCCTGTGCGAGACGTTGATGCTGCCGGGCGCTCTGCTGCGCAATGCCGATCTCAAATACGTCTGCAAGGCGGTCGAGCTGGATGTAGTCAACGCCCAGACCCGCTTCACCTCCCGCTATGGCGCCACCCGCCGGGCGACCATGACCGTGGGCAATGGCGAGGGAAACTTCTTCGCCGACGAGGAGACCCTCGACCGGTTGGAAGGCGAGGGCCAGGTGGTGTTCCGCTATCGCCAGAACCCCAACGGCTCCTCCCGAGACATCGCCGGCATCGTCAACGCCAAGGGCAATGTCCTCGGCCTCATGCCCCACCCCGACCGCAGCTTCGAGCCGGACCTGGTGTCGGGCGACGGCGCGGCCTTGTTCCAGAGTGCTTTGGCTTCGGCCTGATTAAACCCGCTCATCCCGGCGAATGCCGGGACCCAGATCGTATGGCTCGATCTTAGACGTGAATCCGACAAACCTTCTTCCGTCAGAGCTTTATGATCTGGGTCCCGGCATTCGCCGGGATGAGCGGAGAAAAACGTTCCTTATGGCCTCATGGCCCCCGCGCCCGAGTCCCGCTAGAAGGCCCGCATGACCACCACCGCCAAATCCATGCTCGATCTGGCCCGCGAATACGGGCTGAAGGCCGAGGAATACGACGTCATTGTCCAGCGCCTGAACCGCGAGCCCAATGCGCTCGAGCTCGGCGTCTTCAGCGTCATGTGGTCGGAGCACTGCTCCTACAAATCCAGCCGCAAACACCTGGCCAAATTTCCCACCACGGGTCCGCGTGTGATCCAGGGTCCGGGCGAGAACGCAGGCGTGGTGGACATCGGCGACGGCCAGGCCTGCGTCTTCAAGATGGAGAGCCACAACCACCCCAGCTACATCGAGCCCTATCAGGGCGCGGCGACCGGCGTCGGCGGCATCATGCGCGACGTCTTCACCATGGGCGCGCGTCCCATCGCTCTGCTCAACGCCCTGCGCTTCGGCGACCCCAGCCATCCTAAGACCAAGCGGCTGGTGGCCGGCGTGGTCTCGGGCATCGGCGGCTACGGCAATTGCGTCGGCGTGCCGACGGTGGCCGGCGAGACCAACTTCCACCGCGGCTATGACGGCAACATCCTGGTCAACGCCATGTGCGTGGGCCTGGCCGACGCCGACAAGATCTTCTATTCCGCCGCCCCCGCCGCCGGCCTGCCGGTGGTCTATTTCGGCTCCAAGACCGGTCGTGACGGCATCCACGGCGCGACCATGGCCTCGGCCGAGTTCGACGAGGATTCCGACGAGAAGCGGCCCACGGTGCAGGTCGGCGATCCCTTTGCCGAGAAGCTGCTGATCGAGGCCACGCTGGAGCTGATGGCCTCCGGCGCTGTCGCCGCGATCCAGGACATGGGTGCGGCGGGCCTGACCTCCTCATCGGTGGAGATGGCCGGCAAGGGCGCCGTGGGCATCGAGCTCAATCTCGACGCCGTGCCGCAACGCGAAGAGGGCATGACCCCCTATGAGATGATGCTGTCCGAAAGCCAGGAGCGGATGCTGGCGGTGCTGAAGCCCGGCCGCGAGGCCGATGGCCAGCGCATCTTCGAGAAGTGGGGCCTGGACGCCGCCACCATCGGCATGACCACCGACACCGGCCACATCGTGCTCAGGCACAAGGGCGAAATCGTCGCCGACCTGCCGCTCGCGCCGTTGACGGACGATGCGCCGCTATATGACCGTCCGTGGACGGAAGGTCCTCCGGCGAAGAAGCTGACGCCATCGGACGTTCCCGCGCCGGCCGACTATGGGCATGCGCTCACGACCCTGATGTCCTGCCCGGACATGGCCTCCAAGCGCTGGCTGTGGGAGCAGTACGACCGCCACGTCATGGCCGACACCCTGGCCGACTCCGATGGCGGCTCCGACGCTGGCATCGTGCGCGTACACGGTACCAAAAAGGCCCTGGCGGTGACCTCCGACGTCACCCCGCGCTATGTGCAGGCCAGCCCCTATGAGGGCGGTAAGCAGGCCGTGGCCGAGGCCTGGCGCAACCTGACCGCCTCGGGCGCCGATCCCATCGCCATTACCGACAACCTCAACTTCGGCAATCCCGAGCGGCCGGAGATCATGGGCCAGATCGTCCGCGCCATCGACGGCATGGCCGAGGCCTGCCGCGCCCTGGACTTCCCGGTCGTGAGCGGCAACGTCTCGCTCTACAACGAGACCAACGGCTCGGCCATTCCACCCACGCCCACGGTGGGCGCTGTCGGCCTGCTGACCGACTACGCCAACCGCGCCCGCGTCGGCGGGCTGAAGGCCGGCGACAGCCTGGTGCTGCTGGGCGAGACCCACGGCGAGATGGGCTCCAGCCTCTACCTGCGGGACCTGTTCGGCCGCGAGGAGGGCGCTCCGCCGCCGGTGGACCTGGCCCTGGAACGCAAGGTTGGCGACTTCGTCCGTGGCCTGATCCAGTCGGGTGAGGCTAAGACCGTGCACGACCTATCCGACGGCGGCCTGGCCTGCGCGGCGACCGAGATGGCCCTGGCGTCCGGCGTTGGGATCACCCTGAACGCCTCATCCCACGCCCACGCCCACTTCTACCTGTTCGGCGAGGACCAGGGCCGCTACCTGATCGCCAGCGACAAGCCCGAGGCCCTGATCGCCAAGGCCCAGGCGGCCGGTGTCCACGCCTGCATCGCGGCCGTCGCCGGCGGAGACCGTATCGCCTCAGCCGCCGGGCTGTTCGACGTGGCGCTGGCCGACCTACGCACCGCCCACGAAGGCTGGATGCCGGCCTTTATGGGCTAGCCACCTCGGCTTGCAGGGCTTGCCGCGCCCCGATAACCTGCCGTTGAGTGTCGGGGGGATGTAAGTGCGACAAGTTCTAATGGCTCTCCTGTTGTTCGCGGCGGTGAACTGGGCAGCGAGCGGAGCCGCCAGGGCCGCGCCGGCCATCGAGGACTACGGCCGGCTGCCGGCGATCACGGATGTCGAACTGTCGCCATCGGGCGAGCGCGTGACCCTGGTCGCGGATACCCCGCAAGGACGCCGACTGTTCGTGAAGAACCTGGCGACGGGCGATCTTCTGCTCAGCCTGCCGCTGACGGGCGTCCGGTTCGCGGGCGTCAGATGGGCCGGCGACGACCATCTCATTCTCTTCACCACCATCACGATCGACTGGGCGGCGGGGTTTGGCAGCGAATACCTGGACCAGGTGAACCGCGCCTCGGTCGTCGATCTCGCCAGCCACAAGGGCTTCGACCTGTTCGGCAAGGGCGGCGATGTGTTGAACGCTGTCATGGGCGGCGTCCGCGCCGCAAATGTGGGCGGGACTTGGTACGCCTATGCCATGGGACTGCCGGTGGGCAGTTGCCCGGGCTGCTTCGGCGATCCGATCCTCTATCGGGTGAACCTGGACACAGGCGAACGGACCGTCTTCGCCCGGGGAAACGACGCCACGCGGGGATGGTTCGTCGGGCCGGACGGCCAGATCGTCGCCCGGCTGGAAGGCAACAGAAAGGGTGACTGGCGCGTCATGGCGGGGCAGGACGGCCTGGCGATCACCGGCGGTCACTCGAAATATTCCGGCGCGGCCATCCTGGGTTTCGGCCGCACCACCAGCACCATCCTGATCGAGGAACCGGTCACCGAAACCGCCTTCACCGATAAGATCGAGGAATGGCCGCTGACGCCAGGTGGAAAGCCCACCGCCCAGACCCTGCCGAACGACGAAAAGTGGCTGGTGCACGATGGCCATACCGGCGTGCTCATCGGCGAGCAGGTCGAGGGCGACACGCCCAGCTACACCTTCTTCGATCCCTTGATCGCGGCGCGGTTCAATGGCGCCAAGGCGGCGTTCCAGGGGGTTACGGTCCGGCTGGTGTCGGCGAGCCAGGGTCTTGGCCGAATGGTAGTCTACACCGAGGGCGGCGACGATTCCGGCGCCTATTGGCTGGTCGACATCAAGACCGGCAAGGCTAGCATACTTGGCGAGGCCTATCCCACCGTCGGCTCCGCCGATGTCGGGCCTACGAAGATGATCGAATACAAGGCCGCCGACGGCACGACCATCCATGCCGTGCTCACCCTGCCGCCCGGCCGCGATCCCAAGAATCTGCCAGTGGTGGTGATGCCGCATGGCGGTCCCATAGCCCGCGACCGATTGGGCTTCGACTGGTGGGCCCAGGCCTTCGCCGCGCGCGGCTATGCGGTGCTCCAGCCGAACTTCCGCGGTTCCGATGGCTACGGCGAGGACTTTATCGTCGCCGGCTTCGGCCAGTGGGGCGGCAAGATGCAGACCGACCTTTCCGACGGGGTGGCCTATCTGGGCTCGCAGGGAATCGCCGACCCGAAACGCGCCTGCATCGTCGGCGCCAGCTACGGCGGCTATGCCGCGATGGCGGGCGTGACCATGCAGCACGGTGTCTATCGCTGCGCGGTCGCCTATGCCCCGGTGACCGACCTTGCCCAGATCACCAGCTATGCCAGCGATCGCTATGGCGAAAGCACCGAGCTGGCGGGCTGGGACCGCTTCATTGGCGCCAACAGCAAGACCGCCCTGTCGCCGGCGGCGCACGCGGGGGAAGCGGACGTTCCGGTGCTGATCTTCCAGGGCAAGAACGACGAGATCGTGCCGATGAGCCAGAGCACCGAGATGGACGGCCGTCTGCGCGGCGCCGGGAAAACCTCGACGCTCGTCCTGTTCGACAACGAGACCCACCACATGGTCCTCGAGACCACGCGGGTGGCTGTGGTCAAACAGTCGGTGGATTTCGTCGAGAAGTACAATCCGTCGGACGCGGGGAAGTAGGCAGGCGGCCATCCTCCCCTCTAAGTCATCCCAAGGCGACGGCGCAGTCGGCGTGTCGAAGGACGTAGCGGTGGCTAAGTGCGTCCATCGACATGCGCCCCAGTAGGCGCGGCGCGGCACATGCATCCCAAAGCTCCGCTTGCGCGTTGCGCTTGGCATGAAGCTTCCCAAGCCCAACGATCGCGCTGATCTGCTCAAGAGCCGTCAGCGGCTGAAGATGGCCCGCTCGGCCCAGACCTATGTGCGCGGCTCGACCGCGCGTTTCTATCAATGGCTCAACGAGGCGGCCAACAGCCTGCCCGAAGGCCCGCGCCTGTGGATCTGCGGCGATTGCCACTATGGCAACCTCGGCCCGCTCTCCAACGCCAAGGGCGAAGTGGCGATCCAGATCCGCGACCTGGACCAGACGGTGATCGGCAATCCGACCCACGACATCGTGCGGCTGGCCCTGTCCCTCGCCAGCGCCGCGCGGGGGTTCGACCTGCCCGGCGCGGCCACGGCCCACATCGTCGAACAGATCGTCGATGGCTATCAGTCGGCGCTCAATGGCGAGACGGCGTCAGACGACGGCGACAAGCCGCCCCTGGTGCGCGGCCTGATCCGCACCTCCCGGCAGCGGGGCTGGACCCAGCTGGCCCGCGAGCGGATCGAGGACGTCACCCCGGCTGTTCCCCCCGGCAAGCGGTTCTGGCCCCTGTCGCGCGAGGAACGCGAGGGTCTGGAGGCCCTGGTCGCCTCCGACGCCGTGCACGACCTGGTCACCCTGCTGCACTCCCGCGACAGTGATGCGCCCTTAGCCCTCGTCGACGCGGCCTATTGGGTAAAGGGTTGCAGCTCTCTCGGCCTGCTCCGCTACGCCCTGCTGGTGGCCATCGGCGAGGGCAAGCGGCGCGAGCTCTGCCTGATCGACGTGAAGGAGGCGGTGAAGGCCTCGGCCCCGCACGCGCCCCGCGCCCACATGCCAAAGGACAATGGCGAACGGGTGGTGCTGGGCGCCCGCCACCTCGCGCCGCATCTGGGAGACCGGATGTGCGCCGCCCACCTGCTGGACCGCTCGGTGTTCGTGCGGGAGTTGCGGCCCCAGGACACCAAGCTGGAGATCGAGACCCTTGAGCCCCGCGAAGCCGTCATGGTCGCCCGCTTCCTGGCCGGGGTGGTCGGCCGCGCCCACCGCCGCCAGCTGGACGAGGCCGATCGCAAGGTCTGGGCGGCGGAATTCAGCCGCAACCGCTCCAAGAGCCTGGACGCGCCGTCCTGGCTCTGGACCAGCGTGGTCGAGCTGATGGCCGCGCACGAGGCCGCCTATCTGGAACACTGCCGTCGCTACGCCAGCGTCACGGCTTGAGGCGCGCCGGCTATTGCCCCCATCAATATTGGCAGTCATACTGTCAATATAATCATCGGACGACGAGGGCGGGGAATGAACGGATTGGGTCGGCTTGTCGCGCTGATCGGCGCATTGGCGCTGCTCGGTGGCGCGCATGGAGCGAAGGCACAGGTCGCGGCGCCGCGCGACGATCTCAAGGTCACCTTCTGCGGCACCTCGGGTCCGCTGCCGATCCGCGATCGGGCCAAGACCTGCGTCGTGGTCCAAGCCGCCGGGGCCATGTACCTGGTGGACGTCGGGCCGGAGTCGGCCAAGAACCTGCAGCTGTGGCGGATGCCGGTGGCCAATACCCGCGCCGTCTTCATCACCCATCTGCATTCCGACCACATCGGCGACCTGGGCGAATTCAACGACAACAGCTGGGAGGCCGGTCGCGCCACGCCGCTGATGGTCGTCGGCCCGCCAGGGGTCGATAAGCTGACCGAGGGGCTGAACGAAGCCTATTCCGCCGACCACGGCTTCCGCCACGCGCATCATGACCACGGCGACGTGCGACTGACGGTGGAGTCCAGCCAGATGACGGCCAAGGTCATCACCCTACCCACCAAGCCCGACGCCGCCGGCGTCCGCTCGGCGGTGGTCTGGACCGAGGGGGCGCTGAAGGTCACCGCCATCTGGGTCGAACATAGCCCGGCCACGCCGGCCTATGCCTACCGCTTCGACTACAAGGGCCGCTCGGTGGTGATCAGCGGCGACACCAAATACTGGCCGCCGCTGGCCACGGCCGCGCGCGGCGCCGACGTGCTGATCCACGAGGCTCAGAACGCCCAGTTCACCGCCATGGTGGTGGATGCGCTCAAGGGCATGGGCAACCCGCGTTTCAGCTCGATGATGAACGACACCCTCAGCTACCACACCACCCCGGTCGAGGCGGCCCAGGTCGCCAAGGCCGCCGGGGTGAAGGTGCTGGTCTTCTATCACCTGACCCAGGCCGGTTTGCCGATGTTCACCCCGGAAGCCTTCACGAAGGGGGTCGATGCGGTGTTTCCAAACTGGAAACTCTCGAAGGACGGCATGACCATCACCTTGCCGGTGGGGACGCCCGACATCCTGTTCGGCCAGCTCTGAGCGGTGGTCCGATGCGGGGCTAGGGCCGTCCCGCCCTCGGCGCGTCCATCGTCGCGATCACGATCCGCCCGGCCGGCAAGGCTTCGCTATCCTGATCCCCGGCGGCCCGCGCGGTCAGCATGAACAAGGTCCGACCGTCGTCGCCGCCGAGCATGCAGGCGAAGCAGTTGTCGCCGGTGTCGATGACCTCCAGCACCTCGCCGCCCTCGGCGATGCGGAAACATTCCGGGGCCATGGGGTTGGCGACCCAGATGGCGCCGTCCGCGTCCAGGCAGCAGCCGTCCGGGAGGCGCGGCGCGGTGGTGGCCCAGACCCGGCGACCGGAGAGCACGCCATCCGGGCCGATGTCGAAAGCGGTCATGACGCCGCCGAAGGTCTCGCCGACGATCAAGGTCTTGCCGTCCGGGGTGATCACCGAGCCGTTGGGAAAGCTCATGCCCTCGGCCGCGACGCTGACCGCGCCGTCGGGGGCGATACAGGCCAACTTGGCCTTCACATGGTCGGCCAGCACAGCGTCCGGCCCGCGCGCGGCCATCTCGGCCTCATAGTTGAAGCCGAAGTTGCCGACATAGGCGCGGCCGGCGGCATCCACCACCATGTCGTTACAGTGGAAGGTGGCCAGATGGCTCAGGTCGGCGTGCAGGCTCATCGCCCCCTTCGCCGTCCGCCGAAGGACCTGCTTCTTGGTCATCGACACGATCAGCATCGAACCATCGGGCATCCAGCCCAGGCCGGAGGGCTGGTCGTCGATCTCGAACTCGGTGCGCAGGTCGCCGGCCAGGGAGACCGACTTCACCGCGTGGGCGTAGAAGTCGCTGAACCATAGCCGGCCGTCATGCCAACGCGGGCCTTCGCCGAAATAGAGGCCGTCGCAGAGAACCCGGGTTGCGCGCGTCATGATTTCCTCGCCGATTTTCCGTGAGCTTAGTCGGCGCGCGATGCTACTTGAAGCCGCTCCGTAAGCTTGGCCTTCGATAGGGATTTTCATGAGAGCCGACCTGCCCCTGGTGGCCATGTCTCACGCCCGCCTGCTGCCGTCTCAGGCTCATCTGGAGCATGCGGACTGGCGGCTGGTGAAGCTGTGGGAGCTGACCGAGGCCGAGCGCCAGGAGGTCCGCGCCATCTTTGGGGTCGGCGAGTTTGTGCTGGAGAAGGCTGTGGTGGAAAGCCTGCCCCGGCTTGGCCTCGTGGCCACGGTCAGCGTCGGCTACGACGGGGTCGATGTGCCCTGGTGCCGCGCGCGAGGGATCGAGGTGACCCACGCCAAGGGGCTGAACGCCGAAGACGTGGCCGACCACGCCCTGGGCCTTATGCTCGGCGCTTGGCGCGGGATCGCCGCGGGCGACCGGTTCGTGCGCGAGGGCCGCTGGCGCTCGGACGCCTATATGACCCCGCCGCTCAGCCTCACCGGCCGCCATATCGGCATTGTCGGCCTCGGCGCCATCGGCAAGGCCGTGGCTCGCCGCGCCGAAGCTTGTGGTCTGAACGTGAGTTGGTGGGGACCCAGGTCCAAGGACGCGCCCTGGCCGATGGCGGACTCGCTGCTGGCGCTGGCCGAGGCGAGCGACATCCTGGTGGTGGCCAGCCGGGCGGACGGAACCAATCGCGGCCTGATCACAGCGGCGGTCATCGACGCCGTCGGTCCCGAGGGTCTGATCGTCAATGTCTCGCGCGGCGCCCTGATCGACGAGCCGGCGCTGATCGCGGCGCTGAAGGCGGGCCGGCTCGGCCATGCGGCGCTCGATGTGTTCGAGGACGAACCCACCCCGCCCGCGCTCTGGGCCGATGTGCCCAACGCCTTGCTGACCCCCCATTCCGCCGGCGCCACGGCGGGGTCGGTTTCGAAGATGGTCGCCCAGGCGGTGGGCAATGTACGCAAGTTCCTGGCTGGCGAGCCGGTGGACAGCCCGGTCTGACCCGCCTCTGCCGTCGCGAGGGGCCAATCGCCGCATTCTGAGACTCAGGTCCGTATGTCTAAGATGGGGGCCTTTCCCAGTGCAGGCGCCCGATCATGTCTTCAGTATTCACACGCCTCCGGATCGCCGGCGCGGTCTGTGTTTTGGTTGCCGGCCTTGGCCTGCAGGGCTGCCTGGCGATCAGCGCGGCCGGAACGGTTGTCGGGGTCGCCGGCGCGGCGGCCGGGACGGCGGTCAAGGTCGTGGGCGCCACCGCCAAGGCTGGCGCCGATGTGGTCGGCGGCGCGGCGAGCACGGTCACGGGTGGCTCGAAGTCGCACTGAGGCGACGGTTTCAGCAGCGCGCGGCGTTCAACCGGCAGGTCATGGTGCGCATGGCCGCGGTCGTGGGGCGCCATCATGGGCAGGTTGACGGTTATCGCGCTGGGGGCCTGCGGGCTCGCCCTATCGGGTTTGGCGGCGGCCGCGCAGACGGATGCGGGGGCGACGGTCAGCGTCAACGAGATCTGGCGCGCGCTTGCGCCCTACAATCCCAACGACCCGTCCAACGCTGCCGATCCCAACAATCCCATCGATGGGAACAATCCACGCGGCTTCCGCTATCACTGGGTCTATTCCAGCACGGACTCGCGGACCGGTTTGCCCACGGATCTTCCGGACGGCGACGATCGCCGCCGCGAGATCGACGACGACGTCGGCGCCTGCGTGAAGACGGTCAAGACCATGTACGAGTCAGACGGTCTGCCAGTGCGGGTGCCGAAGTCGGCCTTCGATAATCTGGAGGACCAGAGCGCCGAAATGGTGCTGGCCTGCGTCAACCACCTGCATGTGACCCATCTGCGCTGGATGCATGGCGTCGGCGTGCTGATGTGCGAGGCCCACTCCGGCCAGTGCTGGGGTCCGTCGGATGTCTGGACCAGGAAGCCGGCGATGATCAGGCGCTGAAGCCGCGGCGGATGAACGTCGGCAAGGCCGTCCGCCCTGACTTGCGTTCAGTTGTAGCGCTGCTGGTAGATCGCCTGCCAGCGGCTTTGGCCGTCGCCAGCGCGCAGGCGGATGTTCAGGATCCGGTGGAAGTCGCGGCACTGGCTTGGCGCGAGCGGCGTCCAGCGTTTCGCCCAGGCGCCATCCGCCGATTGGATCAGAATCTCGGCGGTGGATGAGCCCGCATGGGCGCGGTTCACCCAGCCGCCGTGGCAGAGGAAGCCGGACCGCAGCGGCGGATTTGCCCCCACGGGCTCGGCGAACATCAGCCGCTCGGCGCCGACGACGAAGGAGCAGGCCGCCCTCTCGCTGCAGAGCTTGATGCTCTCGGCGGTGCCAGGCGTGACTGCGCCTTGAGCCGCCATGGCCAGGATCAGCGCGCTCAGCATCGGCCGCGCCTCAAGCCGCCACCGTCTCCGCTTCGCTGGCCGTATCCAGCGTCTTCAGGTCGCCGGCCGACAGGGTCAGGCGGGCGGCGCCCATGATGTCTTGCAACTGCTCGACACTGGTGGCGCTGGCGATGGGGGCGGCGATGGAAGGTTGAGCCGCCAGCCAGGCCAGGGCGACCTGGGCCGGCGTCGCCTTATGTGCTTCGGCCACATCGTCCAGCGCGCCGAGGATGCGACGGCCGCGGTCGTTCAGGTAATTGCCCATCCGCATGCCGCGCGGGCTTTTGCCGAAGTCGGCCTCCGAGCGGTATTTGCCGGTCAGGAAGCCGGAGGCCAGGCCATAGAAGGGGATGACGGCGACGTCCTCCTTCACGCACAGGTCCTGAAGCGCGCCTTCGAAGCCGGCTCGATCGGTGAGGTTGTAGAGCGGCTGCAGCGTCTCATAGCGCGGGATGCCGGCGTCCTTCGACGCCTTCAGCGCTTCGGCCAGCCGGTCGGCAGAATAGTTGGAAGCGCCGATGGCGCGCACCTTGCCGGCCTTGATCAGCTTGGAATAGGCCTCCAGCGTCTCGGCCAGCGGGGTCGCCGCATCGTCGCTGTGGGATTGGTAGAGGTCGATGTAGTCGGTCTGCAGCCGGCTCAGCGACTCCTCCACCGCCTTGACCATATAGGCCGCCGACAGGCCCTTGTTCTCACCGCCCATGTCCATGCCCAGCTTGGTGGCGATCACCACCTTGTCGCGTCCGCCGCGCGCCTTCAGCCAGGCGCCGATCACGGTCTCGGATTCGCCGCCGGTATGGCCGGGGATCCAGCGGGAATAGACGTTGGCCGTGTCGATGGAGTTGAAGCCGCCGCCGACGAAGGCGTCGAGAATGGCGAAGGACTTGTCCTGGTCGGCGGTCCAGCCAAACACATTGCCGCCCAGCATCAGCGGCGCGATCGAAATGCCCGAACGGCCGAGGGTGCGCATGTCCATGGATCGTCTCCCGTCTTTGGTGTGGGGCATACTCTAGGCCCGAAACCCGCGCGGGCGAAGGCAGGATTGGAGGTCGGCGACTTCAGAAAGTCGCGTCACAAAGTTACCCGTTCCCCCGCCCTTGTGGCGGGGGTCCACTGGATTGAAGCGTTTGACGTAAACGCACTGGCGAGGCCATCGGAACCAGCTTCAACCTTCAGCGTACAATGGGCCCCCGCCACAAGGGCGGGGGAACGGTGTTAGTTGCGGCGAGCAAGGCAAAATCCCCTACGCCTACGCCTCCTCAAACACCGCCGCTTCCTGCGGGCTCGGCGAGGGCCGCCCCAGCAGCATGTCGGCGGCCTTCTCCGCGATCATGATCGTCGGCGCATTGGTGTTGCCGCTGACCAGGGTGGGCATGACCGAGGCGTCGATGACACGCAGGCCCGGCAGGCCGAACACCTTCAGCTTGTCATCGACCACCGCGTTCAGGTCGCCGGCCACGCCCATGCGGCAGGTGCCGACCGGGTGGTAGATGGTCTCCGCCGTCTGGCGGATCCAGGCGTCGATGTCGGCGTCGGTGGCAAGGTCCGTACCCGGCGAATATTCATTGCCGCAGATGGCCTTCAGCGCCGGCGTGTCCGCCAGATCGCGGACCATCTTGACGCCTTCGCGCAGGGCGCGGCGGTCCTCGTCCGCGGCCAGGTAGTTGGCCAGGATGGTGGGATCGTCGAACGGGTCGGTAGAGCGCAAGCCCACCTGGCCACGGCTTTCCGGCCGCAGTTGACAGACGTGGATGGAGAAGCCGTCCTTTTCCACCGCCGTCTTGCCGTGGTCCTGCATGATGGCCATCACGCAGTGCAGCTGCAGGTCGGGGCGATCCAGGTCGGGCCGCGACTTCAGGAAGGCGCCGGCCTCCAGGAAATTGGACCGGCCGGGGCCCTGGCCGCGCAGCATGTAGTTCATGCCGGTCAGCAGCCGGTTGATGCCCTTGTTGTGCGAATAGGCCGACTTGGTGTTCGGCGTCTCCCACGACAGGATCACGTCCAGGTGGTCCTGCAAATTCTTGCCGACGCCCTTCAGCGCGTGCGTCACGGGCACGCCCGCCGCGCGCAGGTCGTCCGGATCGCCGATGCCGGACAGTTGCAGGATGTGCGGCGACTGCACCGCGCCGGCGCATAGCAGAACCTCGGCGTCGGCATAGGCCGTCTTCTTCTCCCGGTTCTTGCCCTGGATGTACTCGACGCCGACCACCTTGCCCTTTTCGACAATGATCCGGCTGGTGCGGGCCTCGATGGCGCAGGTCAGGTTGGGCCGTTGCAGGGCCGGATGCAGGTAGGCGAAGGAGGCGCTCCAGCGCTTGCCGTCCTTGATGGTCAGCTGGTAGGGGCCGAAACCTTCCTGCTGGAAGCCGTTGAAGTCGTCGGTGTGCTTGTGGCCAGCCTCGACCCCGGCCTTGATGAAGCTGGAGAAGATCAGCGACGGATCATGCGCCTTGGACACGTGCAGCGGGCCGCCCGACCCGTGGTAGGCGTCGCCTCCGGTCTCGAAGGTCTCGGAGCGTTTGAAATAGGGCAGGACGTCGGCATAGGACCAACCCTTCAACCCCATCTGACGCCACTGGTCATAGTCTCGCGCGTGGCCGCGGATGTAGATCATGCCGTTGATCGACGACGATCCGCCCCAACCCTTGCCGCGCGGCCACCACAGCTTGCGGTCGTCCAGATGCGGCTCGGCCTCGGTCCAGAAGCCCCAGTTGTAGGCGCCTTTTTCGGAGATCAGGCTGCCGACGCCGGCCGGCATCTTCACCAGCACGGAGTCGTCCTTGCCGCCGGCTTCCAGCAGCAGCACCTTGGTGTTCGGGTCCTGCGTCAGCCGGTTGGCCAGCACGCAGCCGGCCGAGCCGGCGCCGATGATGATGTAGTCGTAGCGATCCACGCGTCCGCTCCCCGGAACTCAAGTAACCATTGTTAGGTCAGCATTGACCCGTCCGGGCCATGGGCGCAAGGCGCCGTACGGGCAAGTTGACGCAGCCGTCATCATTGCGGGCCAAGCAAGGGGTGTCACCAGTCTCGGAACAGGCTAGCCTTGCCGCAACGAAGCGGAGAGGGGGCTCATGACCGCAGCCAGCGAAGTATCGGGCGCCAAGGCGGCGCGCTATTCCGCCGTGCTGGTGGGGCTGCTGGCCCTGGCCATCTTCATCAACTACGTCGACCGCGGAAACCTCGCCACCGCCGGCCCGTCGATCAAGGACGAGCTGAAGATCAACAGCATCCAGTTCGGCGTCCTGGTCTCGGCCTTCTTCTGGATCTATGCGCCGGCCCAGGTGCTGGCGGCGTGGACGTCGCAGCGGTTCAGCGCCTATCGCACCCTGACCGTCGGTTTGGCCCTGTGGTCGGTCGCCACCATGCTGAGCGGCTTCGCGACCGGGTTCGCCATGCTGCTGGGCCTGCGCGTCCTGCTCGGCCTCGGCGAGAGCGTCGGCTTTCCGGCCAGCTCCAAACTGATCGCCCAGCACCTGCCGGCCCATCGCCTGGGCTCCGCCAACGCCCTGATCGTCGCTGGCCTGATGCTGGGCCCGGCGGCCGGCACCTTCTTCGGCGGCCTGCTGATCGTCCATACCGGCTGGCGGCCGCTGTTCGTGATCTTCGGCGCCGCCTCGCTGCTCTGGCTGATCCCGTGGCTGCTGACGACGCGCAAGGCCGCCGCCGAGGTGCATGCCGCGCCGCCGACGCCCGAGCCGAGCTTTCGCCAGCTGCTGGCCCGCCGGGAGATGTGGGGCACGGCGATCGGCCACTTCTGCGGCAACTATCCCTTCTACCTGGTCCTCTCCTGGCTGCCGATCTACCTGGTCAAGGTGCATCACTTCAGCATGACCCAGATGGCCCAGCTGGGCGGGCTGGTCTACGTGCTGTCGGCGGTGCTTTCGCTGCTGTTCGGCTTCCTGGCCGACCGCTGGATGGCGCGGGGCGGCAGCTCGACCCTGGTGCGCAAGACCATGAGCTGCGCCGGCGGCCTGGCGACCATGCTCTGCATGCTGGCCTGCGCGGAAGGCGACGCCCGCTTGGCCGTGGCCGGGCTGCTGTTCTCCGCCGTCGGCAACGGCCTGACCACCTTCAACCTCTACGCTGTGGCGCAGACCCTGGCCGGGCCGAAGGCGTCCGGCAAATGGATGGGGCTGCAGAACGGCATCGGCAACATCTCGGGCATTGTCGGTCCCGTCTTCACCGGCTGGATGATCGACCTCACCGGCAAGTTCAGCGTCGCCTTCCTGGCCGCCGCGGGCGTCGCCCTGGTCGGCGTCTTCTGCTGGCTGGTGGTGATCCCCAAGGTCGAGCCGCTGGACTGGGGCGAGGCGAGGTAGGAAGGGCTGGACGCTCTGCCCGCCACCTCGATACAAGGCCGCCAACGGCGGGTGGCCGTAGCGCTGGAGACTGGCATGGATCGTCGCACACTGCTGGAAGGCGCCGGCGCCGCGATGCTCGCCGCCTTGCCGGCTAGCCGGGCGGTCGCAGCGGACCAAACCGGCTGGCGCCGCTACACCGTCACCACCAAGGTAGACCTCTCGGACACCGTCGAGCCCGTGACCCTGTGGCTGCCGGTGGCCCAATCGGTCGGAACCTATCAGCGCGCGCTGAGCCGCAAGATCGACAGCAACGGCCATGCCGAACTGGTGAAGGACGCCCGCTACAAGGCGGCGGTGCTACGCGTGGGCTGGACACAGCCTGGGCCGCGCACCGTGACCCTGACGCAGACCATGGCGACGCGGGACCGGACGCTGGACGCCACTCCGCTGACGGCCACCGAGCGCCGGTTCTGGCTGGAGCCCGTGCCCAGCCTGCCCACCTATGGCATCGTCAAGACCACCGCCGACCGGATCACCGCCGGCCACGACACGCCGCGCGCCAAGGCTCGGGCCATCTATGACTGGGTGGTGGACAACACCTTCCGCGACGCCGCCACACGCGGCTGCGGCATCGGCGGCATCGACAACATGCTGCGCAGCGGCCTGATGGGCGGCAAGTGCGCCGACATCAACAGCCTGATGGTCGGCCTGTCGCGGGCCGCCGGCCTGCCGGCGCGGGACGCCTACGGCGTGCGCCTGGGTCCATCCGCTTTCGTCAAACAGCTGGGCGCCTCGGGCGATGTCTCCCACGCCCAGCACTGCCGCGCCGAGGTCTGGCTGGACGGCGAGGGCTGGCTGCCGGTCGATCCGGCGGACGTGCGCAAGGTGGTGCTGGAGACCAAGCAGCCGGTGAACAGTCCCGAGGTCAAGGCCCAGCGCGAGCGGCTGTTCGGCAGCTGGGAAATGAACTGGATGGCCTACAACCACGCCACCGACATCGCCCTGCCGGGCGCTGTGCGGCCCATGGACGAGCACTTCCTGATGTACCCCTGCGCCATGACGGCCAAGGACGAGGTCGACCAGCTGGACGCGGCGAAGTTTCGGTATGCGATCACGTCGGCGGTGGTCGCGGTGTGATCGGCGGCTGGCGGTCTGGGTCTGTCTGATCTAGCCGGCGTCCGGGTCCTGCATCGACGCGGGGATGTCTCGTTTGGCGTGGAGCACGCGCCACACATCAATATGGTCATCCCGCTCCACGCAAAAGACCAGATAGGGGAAGCGCGTGAGCAGTCGTGTGCGAAGACCCGGAAGATTGAGGTCGTGGGCGTATCGCGGCGAGCCTGCGGCTGGATGGCTGGCGATGGCCCGAACGGCAACCTCTAAGGCCGTGCCGAACCGAGCGGCCAGCGCAGTTCCTGACTCTGCCCTATAGTAATCGACGGCGTCTTCCACATCCGCCTGCGCATGTCTGCGCAGAACGACTGGTTTGGGCTTCATCCAGGGTCACTGACGCGTGCCCGTTCGCGAAGGCCGTCGAAGAACGCATCATCCGCCACAGGGCCGGGTGGTGACGATGCGCCATCGAGAAGAATTTGGCGCAAACGCTGCCGATCCTGATCCTTCCGGATCAGCTCGCGGACATACTCGCTGCTGGTGCCGTAACCATGGCCGGCAACCTGCTCATCGACGAAGGATTTGAGCGTGTCGGGCAGCGAGATGTTCATAGTGGTCATAAGCGAACCATAGGCATCTTGGCAAAATTTGCCAAGATGCAATGCTTACGGCCTAGCCCTGCTATGCCCCCTTCCACTCCGGCTTCCGCTTCGTCGCGAACGCCATCGGGCCCTCGACGAAGTCGGCCGAGCGGAACATGGCGGCGACGGCGGGGTACTTCATCTGGCCGCTGATCGCCGCTTCCAGGCTGGGTTCGTCCAGGCCCTGCATCACCGCCTCCTTGGAGGCGCGGATCGACATGGGGCTGCATTCGCAGATCAGGTCGGCCCAGCGGCGGGCGGCGCCCAGCAGGTCGGCGGCTGGGACCACTTCGTTGACGAAGCCGAGCGCCTGGCCTTCCTCGGCCGAGACGCGGCGGCCGGTCAGGATCATGCCCATGGCGCGCTTCAGGCCAATCTGGCGGGGCAGGCGGTGCATGCCGCCGGCCAGGGCGGCCAGGCCCACCCGGGGCTCGGGCAGGGCGAAGACGGCCTTGTCGGAGGCGATGATCAGGTCGCAGGCGAGGGCGATCTCGAACCCGCCGCCCATGGCGACGCCGTTCACCGCGGCGATCAGCGGCTTGTTCAGGTCGAACCGCGAGGTCAGGCCGGCGAACCCCGAGGGCGGCGAGCCCATCTTGCCGCCCATGGCCTGGTGCTTCAGGTCGTTGCCGGCGGAGAAGGCCCGCTCGCCGGCGCCGGTGACGATGCCCACCCACTGGCCCGGATCGGCGGCGAAGGCGTCGAACGCCTCGGCCATCTCAAAGTGGGCGTCGGAGTGCAGGGCGTTCATCACGTCCGGCCGGTTGATGGTGAGGGTGGTGATCGGGCCGTCGCGTTCGACCTGGATGTACTGATAGGCCATGGTTTCCTCGCCTCTGTTCTTATCGCGCGCCAGCCTGCGCCGTTTCGCCGCGATCTAGCCGCCGGATGACCTAGCGGACGTCAAGCGCCGGTTCTTGGCCCGTCCTCTCCTTCGACAGGCTCAGGATGAGGACTACACTGGCTTCAGTAGAAATCCTCATGCTGAGCTTGTCGAAGCATAAGAGGATTTCGGCCCCGTCAGACCGCCCTCATCTCCGCCTTGAACCGCTTCCAGTTGGCCACATAGCTCATGGCCGACATGGCCAGCATCCGCGCCTGGTCCTCGCCCAACTCACGCACCACCTTGCCGGGCGAGCCTATGATCATGGAGTTGTCGGGGAATTCCTTACCCTCGGTGATCAGGGCGCCGGCGCCCACCAGGCAGTTCTTCCCGATCCGCGCGCCGTTGAGCACGATGGAGCCTATTCCCACCAGAGAGCCGTCGCCGACGGTGCATCCGTGCAGCATCACCATGTGACCCACAGTGACATTGGCGCCGATGGTGAGTGGAGCGCCATGGTCGGTATGCAAAACCGAGCCGTCCTGAACGTTGCTATTCTCGCCAATGACGATGGGATCATTGTCGCCGCGCAGGGTGGCGCCGAACCAGATACTTGCGTTCTTCTTCAGTACGACATTTCCAAGAACGACGGCATTGGGCGCGATCCAGTATTCATCTTCCGGTGGCAGGCTCGGAGAGGCGGCGCCCAAGTTGTAGACATTCATCCGTTCACCCCTTTTATTGAACCTGACCGCTTGCTTAACCGTTTAGAAACGCTGTTACCATCATTCTAGTCGGGCGATTCGGGGCGGTCTTCTCCGTTCTGCAATCCCGCCGTGGCTGGCTGGCCACGGTCTCCTCTTGACGGAGTACGGGTTCGCGTATGGCAGTTCGGCGGTCCGATGGGCCACCCCGCTCCCTGATCGATGTGTCGCCGCCACCTGGTGCGGCGTCCCAACCGTCTCCGACACATTCCTGTTCACCCGAAGGGCGGTCCATTGCGGACGCGCCCTTTTTTCTTACCCTGACGGAGGGCTCCATGACCAAACGTGCTCTGAAGCGAGTTGTGCGCGAAGGCGCATTCGCCGCCGATCAGTTCGAGGACCCCAAAATCCGCCGGCTCCCGGTAGAAAGAGGGTGGACGCCGCACGGCCACGGTCCCGCTCATAATGACGACCGCGAGCAGGGGTACCTGAAGACCATCAAGGCCAAGAGCGTCGGCCAGACCAGGCTGATCGAGGCCATCGACAGTCGCAATCTGGTCATGGCCCTCGGTCCGGCCGGCACCGGCAAGACCTATCTGGCCATCGCCAAGGCGGTCGAGGCGCTGGAGGCCGGCAAGATCGGCCGCATCGTCCTCTCCCGTCCGGCGATCGAGGCCGGTGAATCCATCGGCTTCCTGCCCGGCGACATGGAGGACAAGCTCGCCCCCTACCTGCGGCCGCTCTACGACGCCTTGTCGGACCGGCTGTCGATGAAGCGGGTGAGGGCGCTGATCAGCGAAGGGGCCATCGAAATCGCCCCGGTGGGCTATATGCGCGGCCGCACCCTGAACAACGCCTTCGTGGTCATCGACGAGGCTCAGAACTGCACCTACGGCCAGCTGAAGATGCTGCTGACCCGGCTGGGCTGGAACTCGACCATGGTTGTCACCGGCGACCCGAACCAGTCCGACCTGCTGCCCGGCATGTCGGGACTGGCCGACGTCGCCGAGAAGTTCGAAGCGATCGCCAACATCGCGGTGGTCCGCCTTGCCGACGTCGACATCGTGCGCCACCCGTTGGTCGCGGAGATGCTGGGGGTCTTGTAGCGCCTAGGTCAGGCGGGCGGGTCTTCAGTCCAGGGATTGAACACCGGCCCGCCCCAGACTTCGAAGTCCTTGACGTTGCGGGTGACGAGCGTGAGCGAATGCACCTGGGCAGTGGCGGCCAAGTAGGCGTCCATGACGCTCATCTGGCGTCCGGCGTTTACGGCCTGTGCACGCACTTGGCCTGCCACCAGCGCCACCGCTTGATGAATGCCGATGATGCGATCACGAAAATCGAGCGGTAGCTCCCACTCGAGCCAATGGTCGAGTTGTTCGCGTCGGGCGCCGCTGGGTCCGCGATCGATCCCATAGCGAATTTCGCTAAGTGTCACGACGCTGAGATAAGTTGTGCTGAACTCAAGCGTCCGAAGAAACTTGATTACGCCAGGATTTGGATTGGGCCGTTTATATTCCGAGATGACGTTAGTATCGAGCAGGCTATTCAAACGATACGTCTCGACCAAAATCTGGCTGGCGCTCAAGATCGATCTTCGACCCCTTTAGCGGCGAACGCTCAAGGAACTCGTACATCGTCCTCGGTGTGTGGACTCTGCGTTCCCATTCGATTGCAGAGACCATGACCACGGCATCTTTGCCGTTCTTGGTGACATGTTGCGGCCCTTCGGTTTGGGCCTTCTCCATGACTTCGCTGAACTTTGCCTTAGCTTCGGCGGCTCCCCAGGTTCCGTCAGCCATCGCATGCCTCCATGACTACTGTGACTAACATAGTCATTCCGGTCATTTCAGGCAAGGAATGACCTATTCCAGGTCTTCCGCCAGGATGGCCATCTCGAACATGAACGAGCCTGGCTCGTCTTCGTCTTCGTAGATGACGCCGATGAACTCGCCCTTCAGCTCGACCTCGGCGGAATCCTTCTGCTTGGGGCGCGCGAGCACGGCGACGTGCGGGTTGCCGAAGGTGCGCTTCAGGTGCGCTTCGACGCGCTTCAGGTCGGTCTCTTTCATGGTCGCTCTCCTGCGGCGGGTCGATTTGGCGCGAACCTAGTCACATCCGCGTAGAGAGCAAGCCTGACTGAGCGACCCTAACCGGTTGGGTCGTCGTAGGCGTGTTCGGCCAGGGTATGGTCCATGGTCTTGGCCGGCTCTTCGCAGGTCGGGCAGTTGACCAGCCGCGCCGGCACGCCGACGGCCGTGCACCCAGGCGGCACCGGGCGCAGCACCACCGCGCCGGACGCGATCTTGGCGTAATCGCCGATGGTGATGTTGCCGATCACCGTGGCCCCGGCGCCCAACAGGACGCCCTTGCCGATCTTGGGGTGGCGGTCGCCGCGCTCAGCGCCCGTGCCGCCCAGGGTCACGCCCTGCAGCATGGAAACATCGTCGCCGATCACCGCTGTCTCGCCGATGACGATGCCGGTGCCGTGGTCGATGAAGACGCCGGAGCCGACCTTGGTGGCCGGGTTGATGTCCACCTGGAACACCTCCGACATGCGGCTCTGCAGATAGAAGGCCATGGTCTCGCGACGCTGGCCGTGCAGCCAGTGGGCCACGCGGTGGGTCTGCAGCGCCAGGAAGCCTTTGAAGAACAGGAAGGGCTGCATATAGCCCTTGCAGGCCGGGTCGCGCTCGAACACCGCGCGCAGGTCGGCCTCGGCCATGGTGGTGAGGGTCGGGTCGGACCCATAGGCCTCCTCGGCGATCTCGCGCACGCTCATGGCGCGCAGCTCCTGGTCGCCGATCTTGCGGGCCAGCTGATAGGACAGCGCCTCGGCCAGACCGTCGTGCTTGAGGATGGTGGAATGGAGCAGGGACGCCAGGCCCGGCTCGGTCTGGGCGGCGTGGCTGGCTTCATTGCGCAGCGAAGCCCAGACGGGCGGCGGCGTGCCCGTGGCGACCACTTCGAGACGTTGAGACATGGCCGGGCTTCTCCCCAAGGTCGGCGCTAAAATCGCCGGGGTCGCCTAATATAGCGTTTGGCCGGCGAATGGGACAGTCACACCCCTTTCGGGCATATGGTGGAGCGCCCATCTGGGCGCCAGGGCCACCGGCGAAATCCCCGCCGGACCCGAATTGGAAGTGTAGATGCAGACCTTGACCGACCGCCTCCCGCCCGAGCCCGAATTCGGCGAAGCCCTGCCGATCCAGCCGTCCCGGGCGGTGCTGGACTTCCTGGCCCGCCGCCGTTCAGCCTCTGCGCCGAGCCTGCGGGCGCCGGCGCCCAGTCCAGAGCAGCTGCGAGACCTGCTGCGGCTGGCCGTTCGTGTTCCCGATCACGGCAAGCTGGCTCCGTGGCGGTTCATCCTGCTCGACGGCGAGGCCAAGGCGCGTTTTGCCGACAAGTTGGAACAGATCGCCGAGGCCGCACCCGACCGCGAGAAACGCAAGGGCGCCCTGTTCAAGCTGAAGATCCCGCCGATGGCGGTGGTGGTGGTCTCGCGCCAGATCCCCGGCAAGATTCCCGAATGGGAGCAGCGCATGTCCTCGGCCGCTGTCTGCACCACCCTGATCATCGCCGCCCAGGCCATGGGCTTCGGCGCCAACTGGATCACCGACTGGTACGCCTACGACGACGCGGCCTCGGCGCTGCTGGGGCTGGGCGACGGCGAGAAGGTGACCGGCTTCATCTATCTCGGCACGCCCGAGGAGGCGCCGCAGGAGCGGGTGCGGCCGGATGTGGATGGGTTGGTCAGCCGGTGGGGCTAGAGCTTCGCGGCCCGAGTAAATAGTCCAGGGCCTCCTCCACCGAGGAGGTTTCATCGACGACCAGCAGCCTATGCTCGGCTAGGGACCGCGCGCTCGCGAGCACCTGCCGGCGCTTGGGGCAAAGCGAGAAGCAGCTCGTCGTCACTAGGCGCGCCTTGCCCCATTTCCGGGTCTTCAAGGCATGCTTCAAGCTCTTGCGCATGGCCTTGCCCGCCGGCCCCAGCTTGCGGCCGCACTTTTTGCAGACAAACACCAGATTGGGCGCTTTGGCCGGACGGACTGTTGCGAGCTGTGCATCGGCCATTGGCTTACAACGGCGCCTGCGGGTTTAGGTTCGCTCGCGAGCAAGCCTAGTTGAACAGCGGCACGCCCCGATCATTCTCGCCGATCAAGACCTTCCCCGCGCCGGGCCGGACGACGGTTCTGGATAGAGAGGGGTTGGCGGAGCGGGGGGTGTCTATCGGACTGATGGCGACCTCGCGGCCATGGCGTATACCGCCGCCCTGAACCCAAACTCCTATGGTCGGTCCGGCGCCAGCCTTGGTCCCGAGGTACAGGATAGGCCGGTTTACGATCTGAATGGTCCGTACCGCCCGGTAGGACGACTTCGTGGGCCGCAAGACCAGCAACGAGCAACCGCCGCTCCCGCACACCGTCGGGCCCTGCAGGTAAACCAGGATGTAGGGTGTGCGCGGGATCGCGGCGAGCGAATAGCGGATGGATTTGTCCCGATCCGAGGTCGCACGAAGATAGTCGGCGACCGAGGCGGGCGATAGGCGCGAAGCCTCGACGGGCGGGGCGGCCGCATAGGCGATTGAAGGTAAGCTCAGTGCAAATGCCGCCGCGAGTGTGCACCCGATCTTCATGGCGCGCTCACCCCCGCCCCCGATAAGCCGGCACACCCTGGTCTGGCAGCCACAGACCCTCCGGTGGCGCGCCTGATTGCCAAAACACGTCGATCGGTATCCCACCGCGCGGGTACCAGTAGCCGCCGATGCGCAGCCAGTGGGGCTGGACCGTATCCATGATCCGGCGCGCCACGTCGATGGTGCAGCCTTCGTGGAAGGCGCCGTGGTTGCGGAAGGAGGCGAGGTAGAGTTTCAGCGACTTGGATTCCACCAGCCATTCGGCGGGGGCGTAGTCGATCACCAGGTGGGCGAAGTCCGGCTGGCCGGTCACCGGGCAGAGGCTGGTGAATTCCGGCGCAGCGAAGCGGGCGAGGTAGATCAGATCCGGATGCGGATTGGCGGCGCGTTCCAGCACCGCCTCTTCGGGGCTGGCGGGGGCGGGCGTCTGGTGGCCGAGCTGGGTCAGGTGGGTCTCTTGTGTCATGGCGGCCAACCTAGTGCGTCCTTCGCCCGCGACAAGCGCGCGAGGCCTGATTATGGTCGCGGCAAATCAAAGGGAGGCGCGTGTGGCTGAAGATTTCGACGGCAAGATCGTGGTTGTGACCGGCGCTTCGACGGGCCTGGGCCGCGCCATTTCGCTGGAAGTCGCCGGCCGAGGCGCGAAGGCGGTCGTGGTCAACTTCGCCTCCAGCGCCGATGAGGCCGAGATCACCGCCGGGCTGGTGCGCGACCTGGGCGCCGAGGCCGTGCTGGTCCGCGCCGATGTCGGCGAAGACGAAGGCTGTAAGGCCATCGCCCAGGCCGCGGACGGGTTCGGCCACATCGACTGCCTGTTCAACAACGCCGGCATCACCCGCTTCGCCCGCGACCACTCGGATCTGGACGCCATTTCGATGGACGACTTCCTGGCCATCTATCGGATCAATGTCGTCGGCGCCTATCAGATGACCCGCGCCGCCCGCTCCCTGCTGGAGGCCTGCGAGGCCCCGGGCGCGGTGGTGATGACCTCCTCCATCGCTGGCGTGGTCGGCATCGGCTCCTCGGTAGCCTATGCCGCCTCCAAGGGCGCGCTGAACACCATGACCATCTCCCTGGCCCGGGCGCTGGCGCCGAAGATCCGCGTCAACGCGGTCTGCCCCGGCTTCATCGACACTCCCTGGTTCGGGCGAGGGCTGGACGAGCCGGCGCTGGAGCGGCTGCGGGCCGGGGTCGCGGCCGCGGCGCCGCTGAAGGTGGCGTCCAAGGCCGAGGACATCGCGGCCTCGGCGGTCTTCCTGGCCTCGCCCGCCTCGCGGCATATCACCGGCGAGACCCTGCTGGTCGATGCCGGCTCGCACCTGGGCTATGCACCGCTGACGGCCCGCTAGCGTCCTTATTAGTCCTTTATGTCGCCGGCCCTGATCAGGCGGCGATTCTTGATGCGCGGCGGCGTTAGGTCCTTGGGTGCGCCGTAGGCGGACAATGAAAGGATCAGGCCGATGCCTGCTGACCGCCCCTGGCGCTGCGTCGGGCGCCCACAAATTGGCCAGAGTCAGCCCTGGCTGTCTGGTATCTGATCAGCCGCCGCCCCACACCGCGCCCGCCGCCCGGCGTCGTTGATCCGGCGTTCGGCGCTCGCGATGGTCAAGCGGCATCAAACGGGCGGGCTACGTAAGAGCAGAGTCTGATGCGCAATCGCGCGACGGAACGGGCGCCCTCCTGGACGCCCCGGCCGCGCGGTTACGAGCTCGAGTGTCGCCTGGCGTGCTTCCCGCCTTCTCTTGGGGCGGGGCGACTGAAGACAAGATCGTTCCCGTCTTTGAGCGGGACCCAAAACAAAACTAGGGGATAAAATGAAATATCGCTTCACCACCCTGCTGGCCTCCACCGCTGGCGCCTTCGCCGCCCTGGCCGCCAGCGCAGCCTACGCCGACGATGCACCCGCCGCGCCAGCCGCCGCGGCCCCGGCTGCTCCGTCCGCCGCCGCCTATCCGGCCATGTCCGCATCGCTCGCCATGCCGGCCCCGCCGGCGACCTTCGACCTGGGCTTCCTGGGCAAGGTTTCGGTGGGCGGCGTGATCAGCGGCCTTGCCGAAGCCCAATCCAACCCGGTGTTCAACTTCGCCACCGGCAAGAGCGACCTGAAGTCGACCGTCGATATCAGCAATGCTCAGATCTTCATCAACAAGTCGGACGGCGTCTTCCAGTACTTCATCCAGGCGGGCACCTACTCCCTGCCGGCTCTGGGCGCCTTCCCCTACACGCCCTCCTCGAAGCAGGCGAACCTGACTTACGGCAACCTGCCGCAGGCCTTCGTGAAGATCGTGCCGAACAGCACCTTCTCGATCGAAGCGGGCAACCTGCCGACGCTGATCGGTGACGAATACACCTTCACCGTCGAGAACCTGAACATCGAGCGCGGTCTGCTTTGGGGCTATGAGCCCGCCGTGAGCCGCGGCGTGCAAGCCAATGCGACCTTCGGGCCTCTGGCCCTGTCGGTGGCCTTCACCGACGGCTTCTACACCGGCAAGTACAACTCGATCTCGGGTCTGGCCACCTGGACCATCAACGCCTCGAACACCCTGGCGATCGACGGCGAAGGTCCGACCGGCAAGGTCAACGTCATCAGCGGCACGTCCTTCCCGCCGACGGCGAACGAGTCGATCTACAACATCATGTACACCCACACGATGGGTCAGTGGGTCATCAACCCCTACCTGCAGTACACCCACACCCCGACCAGCACCTTCTATGGCTACAAGGGCGTGGACAGCTGGGGCGCGGCCCTGCTCGTCAACTACGCCTTCGATTCCAAGTCGAAGCTGTCGGGCGTGAGCATTCCGTTCCGGGTCGAGTATCAGTCCAGCCAGGGCTCTTCCAACTCGCCGGCCCAACCGGCCATCGAGTTCGCCCCGGGCGCCAAATCCTGGTCGTTCACGGTCACCCCGACCTATCAGTACAAGCAGTATTTCATCCGGGCTGAGGCCTCCTACGTCACGGCCACCCACATCGACCCCTACGCCTTCTTCCTGGGCACCGCCTACGGCAACAGCGGCGACAAGAAGGACCAGGTCAAAGGCCTGATCGAAACCGGCGTCATGTTCTAGCCTGCGGTACTCCGAGGCTCGCGGCTCCTCCTCCCCGTCGCGAGCCTCATCTTCCTCGTATGAGGACCACGGGACGGCCCTGGTGGCCGTCCCGTTTCTATTTTCCCGTATGTTTGACCGGTATTTGTTCAAACGACCGTTCGCGGCGGTTGCGCCTCGCAAAACCGCGCTCGATAATACCGCCATCAAGAAGCCGCGCCCGCGTCAGACGGGTCGGCGTGGAGGATTTCAGATGGCGTGGGATTTCGAGACCGACCCTGAGTTTCAGAAGAAGCTCGATTGGATCGAGGAATTCATGGAGACGGAGGTCGAACCCGTCTCGCATCTCGGCATGGCGGCCTATGGCCCCGGCGGCCGCGAGAGGTTCATCAAACCGCTGCAGCAGAAGGTGAAGGACCAGGGCCTGTGGGCCTGCCACCTCGGTCCCGAACTGGGCGGCCAGGGCTATGGCCAGCTGAAACTGGCCCTCATGAACGAAAAGCTGGGCCGCAACAGCTTGGCCCCCTCCGTGTTCGGCTGCCAGGCACCCGACACCGGCAACGCCGAGATCATCGCCCACTACGGCACCGACGAGCAGAAGGAACAGTGGCTCTGGCCGCTGCTGAACGGCGATATCCGCTCGGCCTTCTCCATGAGCGAGCCGACCGGTGGCTCCGACCCGCTGACCTTCAAGACCACCGCCACCCTCGACGGCGACGAGTGGGTGATCAATGGCGAGAAGTGGTTTTCCACCGGCGCCCGCTGGTCGACCATTCTTATCGTTTACGCGATCACCGACCCGGACGCGAAGGACCCCTACCACCGGACCTCGATGTTCATCGTGCCCACCAAGACCCCGGGCGTGGAAATCCTCCGCAACGTCGGCGTCGGCGCCAATGACGGCTCGGAAGGTTATGTCCGCTACAACAACGTCCGCGTGCCCTACGGCGCCCTGCTGGGGCCGCGCGGCGAGGCCTTCATCATCGCTCAGACCCGTCTCGGTGGCGGCCGGGTGCACCATGCCATGCGCACCGTCGGCGCCTGCGCCCGGGCCCTGGACCTGATGTGCCAGCGCGCTGTCTCCCGCACGACCCGCGACGGGCGGCTGGCCGATTTCCAGATGGTGCAGGCCCAGATCGCCGACAGCTGGATTCAGCTGGAGCAGTTCCGCTTGCTGGTGATGCGGACCGCCTGGCTGATCGACAAGCACAAGGACTACAACAAGGTCCGCAAGGACATCGCCGCCATCAAGGTGGCGATGCCGACCGTCTATCACGACATAGCGGCCAAGGCCCTGCACATCCACGGCGCCCTGGGCGTCTCCAACGAGATGCCCTTCATGGGCATGGTGACCTCGTCCTTCGTGATGGGCATCGCCGACGGACCCACCGAGGTGCACAAGGTCACCGTCGCCAAGCAGATCCTCAAGGACTACACGCCCTCCAACGAGCTTTTCCCCGCCTACCACATCCCCCGCCAGCGCGAGGCGGCCCAGGAACGCTACGCCTCCGAGCTCAAGGAGCTGAAGGCCGATTGGGACAAGCGGAAAGAGACGGCCGAGGCGACGGCGTAGGAAGGGCAGGCCCCTAATTCCTCCCCCCGCTGGGGGAGGCAGGCGCGCTCGCGCGCCTGAGGGGGCAAGTGGTCACCTTAAAGGCCCCCTCAGTCAGCTTCGCTGACAGCTCCCCCAGCGGGGGAGCAATTGGGTGTTACGCCCTTCAGTCTGGACGCCTCTTCTTCCATGCGTCATTCCTCGCCTGAACGCGCTCCCTCGCGCCGTAACCGGATCGGTCGATGGCCTCCACCCAAGCTCCCCTCATTGTCGGTATCGGCGGCACCACGCGGCCGAACTCGACCAGCGAGCGGGCGCTGACCAAGGCGCTGGAGGCGGCCGAGCGGGCAGGGGCGCGGACGCGGCTGTTCAGCGGAGCCTTCCTCGCCCGGCTGCCGATCTATGACCCCGCTTGCGGCGATCCTGTGCCGGAGGTGGGCGAACTGCTCGACGCCGTGCGCGAAGCCGACGGTATATTGGTCGCCACGCCTGGCTACCACGGCTCGGTGTCTGGCCTGATCAAGAACGCCCTCGACACGCTGGAAGGTCTGCGGTCGGACAGCCGGCCCTATTTCGAAGGCCGCGCCGTGGGCCTGATCGTCACCGCGGATGGCTGGCAGGCCTGCGGCACCACCTTGTCGGCCCTGCGCACCATCATCCACGCCCTGCGCGGATGGCCGACACCGCTGGGGGTGACTTTCAATCCTTCGGCTGGCGCGCTGTTCAACGAGGTCGGCGACCTGGCCGAGGAGCGGGATATCGCCCAGATCGACCTCCTGGTTCGCCAGGTGCTGGACTTCACCGAGCGCCGCCATGCCCAAGGCTGACGCCGCCGACTGCAAACGCGAGCCCGGGGTCGTCGCGCCGGTGATCGATCCCAACCGCTGCGAAGGCAAGGCGGACTGTATCGCGGTCTGCCCCTACGACGTCTTTGTCATGGGCAGGCTGGCCCCCGAGCGGCGCGCCGGCCTGACCCTGCGCGGCAAGATCAAGGGCTTCGCCCACGGCTGGAAACAGGCCTTTCCGGTGAATGCCGACCAATGCCACGCTTGCGGCCTGTGCGTAGCGGCCTGCCCCGAGCGGGCGATCATTCTCGTCCGCGTCTGATCGCCTCGCCAGATCTCGTCGCTCTGCGCGGGCGCTTGACGCGATCAAGGTTCCGTCATAGATTTCTGTCATGACAGAAATAACAGTTGATACGAAGCGTCTCTCTCCCGCGGTCGAACAGTTCGTCCTACGCTGGGGCGACATGGGCGGACAATGGGGCGTCAACCGGTCTGTCGCTCAGATTCAGGCCCTGCTGTTTCTCTCGGAGCGGCCGCTCGCCGCCGAGGATATCGCCGAGGCGCTCGGCATGGCGCGCTCGAATGTGTCGAACAGCCTCAAGGAACTCATCACCTGGAAGCTGATCCGCCGCGTCCCGGTGCTGGGCGACCGGCGCGATCACTACGAGGCCGAAGCCGACCTGTGGCAAATCCTGACCCGCATCGCTCAGGGCCGGAAGGAGCGCGAGATCGACCCGGCCGTCGCGGCTCTTCGTCTGGTGTTGGCGGAGGCCGAGAACGACCCTCGGATCAGCAAGGTCGCGCTGGCGCGGCTGCACGAGATGAACAGTTTTGTCGCGACGCTCGATGACTGGTTCGGCCAGATGTTGAGCATACCGCCGGCCACCCTGATGTCTCTGATCAAGCTTGGTGGTCGGGTCGTCAGCCTGCTCGGATTGGGGCGCGGCAAGGCCGATCAAAAGGCCAGGAAGCCGTAAAAAATTTTGGTCTAATAATTCTGTGTCTACAGAAACAACAGGATTTGGCGGCGTGGGGGCGATCATGAGCGCGATGTGGAAAGCGATCTTCGAGACCGATGAAACCTTGCCGCCGGCGGCCTGTCCGAATGGGCGCCTGCGCGATCTTCGCTTTGGTCTCCTCCTCGGCGCCGAGGCCTGGTCCCATCTGCGGCCTGCTATTCGTGATCGCTTCAGCAAGCGGCTCGGCTTTGGCGCGGTCGTGACCTATGCCGGCGAGATCGTCGAAAGCCGCCGCAGCCGGGCGGGCTGGCTGATTGCTCAGACCTGTCGGCTGATCGGTGCGCCGCTGCCATTGAACGACGATATCGGCGCGCCCGCCATTGTGACCGTGACGGAAGATGCGAGGGGCGGCGGACAGTTCTGGACGCGGATCTATGGCCGTCGCAACAGCCTCCCGCAGGTCATCCAAAGCACCAAGCGTTTCGCCGGCCCTACCGGGCTGGAGGAATATCTGGGCGGAGGCTTCGGTATCGCCCTGTCGCTGAGCGCGGATGACCGGATGCTGCGCTTTCGCAGCGACCACTATTTTCTGCGTCTGGCCGGTCGCCGGATTCGCCTGCCGCCCTGGCTTGCGCCCGGCGCGCTCACCATCAGCCACATCGATCTCGGCGACGGGCGGTTCGCCTTTGTCCTGGTGCTCCGTCACTGGCTGTTCGGCGAGGTCATCAGCCAGACCGGACTGTTCCACGAACGTCTGGCCGTAAACAAAGAGGAGTCCTTCCATGACTGAAACGCTCTGGATTCTCGTTTTCCTCCAGGTGGCGATGGGTGGTTTCGACACCCTCTATCACCACGAACTCACCGAGCGCCTGGCGTGGCGGCCGACGCAGATCAGCGAGCTGAAGCTCCATGGGGTGCGTAATCTGGCCTATGCGGTGATGTTCGCGGCCCTGGGCTGGACCCGGCCGCAAGGGGCGGCCGCCTGGGCTCTGATCGCCCTGCTGGTCGCGGAGATGGTCATCACCCTGTGGGATTTCGTCGAAGAAGACCGCACGCGCAAACTGCCGGCCAGCGAGCGGGTCATCCACACCCTGCTTACGCTGAACTACGGTGTGGTGCTGGCGATGCTGATCCCTCTGTTGGTCCGTTGGGCGGACGAGCCGACCGCGATTATCCAGGCCTTCTATGGACCGTGGAGCCTGCTCTGCGCCATCGCCAGCGCCGGCGTTGTCGTCTCGGGCCTGCGCGACTTTGCCGCCGCCCGGCGCGCGCCGCGACTCGCGTTGGCGCAACCCGCGCCGCTGGCCGCCGCCCTGGGGGTCCGGCAGGCCGTTCTCGTCACCGGCGGGACCGGCTTCATCGGTCGCCGCCTGGTCTCCGCCCTGGTCGCCGCTGGCCACGAGGTGACGGTATTGACCCGTTCGCACGCCCACGCGGCCGGATTGGCGCTGCCGGTCAGGCTGGTCACGGCGCTGGACCAGATCGGCGCCGACGACCGGATCGATGCGATCGTCAATCTCGCTGGCGAGCCGATCTCCGATGGGCTGTGGACCCGTCGCAAGCGCGCCAGAATTCTTCGCTCACGGCTGAGCGTGACCCGGGATGTCGTCGCCCTGATCGACCGCCTGAAGGTTCGGCCTACCGTCCTGGTCAGCGGCTCCGCCATAGGCTGGTACGGCCTGCGCGACGACACCGCGCTCGACGAGGCGTCTGGCGGCGAGGGCTGCTTCTCCCGGCGGCTCTGCGTGCGTTGGGAACGGGAGGCGATGGCGGCCGAGGGCCTGGGCGTGCGGGTGGTGCGTCTCCGCACCGGGCTTGTGCTCGCGGCCGAGGGGGGGATGCTTTCCCGCATGCTGACGCCGTTCGAATTCGGTCTTGGCGGTCCGTTCGGTGACGGGCGGCATTGGATGAGTTGGATCCACCGTGACGATCTGGTCCGCCTCATTGTCCATGCCATCGCAGCGTCCAGCGTAGCGGGGCCGCTCAACGGTGTCGCACCTGCGCCGGTGACCAATAGGGCGTTCGCCGCAGCCCTGGGCCGTGCGCTCGGGCGGCCTGCCATCCTGCCGGCCCCGGCCGCGCCGCTGCGCCTTATCCTGGGCGACTTCGCCGATGAACTGCTGTTGAGCGGCCAACGGGTGCTGCCCAAGGCGGCGGCGGACAGCGGCTTCCGCTTCGCCTATCCCGATATCGACCAGGCGCTCGGCGCCATTGTCGGCAGGGACGGTGAGGCGAAGGGAAGCGCCATGCTACCCGCCGCGCCGCTCAGCCTGAGGGGCCTGATCTCGTCGTGATCACGCTTTCGGAAGGCGGCCGATAAGCGGCGACCCTAGCCGATCATCGCCCCTTCGACCTCGTCCACACCCGACGGATGGCCGCCGTCCAGAGGCGACGCGCCCGGCGGCCTGGTCGGCTCCAGCATCCGCGACTTCCGCCAGTCGCCGAACTTGTAGTAGAGGCCGGTCAGGATGGCCGAGGTGATGGTGCCGAGGGGGAAGGACCACCAGATGGCGTCCGCCCCGAAGATCGGCGTCATGAAGTGAGCGAAGGGCACCCGGATGCCCCACATGGAGATGCCCAGGATGATCAGCGGCGGGATCACCGCGCCGGTCGCCCTCACGATGCCGCTGAGGGCGAATGTGGCGTTGAAGATGACGAAGGCCCAGACGACCTCGCGGTTGATGTGCAGGGCGATCGGAATGGTGGGTGAGCCGGCCGGCAGGAACAGATAGAGCGGTAGCGGGCCCAGGGCATAGATCAGCAGGGTGACGCTGCCCGCCACGCCCATCGCCGAGAAGACCCCCGAGCGGGCGATCCGCTCGACCCGGTCCCAGCGGTTGGCGCCGACGTTCTGCGCGGCCATCGACGACACCGATGCGCCGATGGCCATCCCCGGCATCTGCACATAGTTCCATACGAAGGAGGCGCCGCCATAGGCCGCCGCCGTGATGGCGCCGAACTTGTTGACGAAGCTCATCATGAAGACCGAGGCCATCGACATCAGCAGCATCTGCATGCTCATCGGCAGGCCGCGCCGGATCAGCGGCCAGATGATGGTGAAGTCGGGCTTGAGCAGGCCAAGCTCGCTGGGCCACAGCACCAGCACGCTCTGTTTGCGATAGAGCCAGGCCGCCAGCAGCATGAAGGACACGCCCTGGCCGATGAGGGTCGAGGTCGCGGAGCCCGCTATCCCCAACCGTGGGAACGGCCCCAGGCCGCGGATCAGACAGGGGTTCAGGCAGGCGTCCAGCACCGTCGCCAGGGCCATGAAATAGAAGGGAGTCCGGCTATCGCCCGCGCCCCGCTGCGCCATCTGCATGAACATGAAGAAGTAGGTGAAGGGCATAGAGGCGAACATGATGCGCAGGTAGATGATCGCCTCGTCGCTGGCGGCCTTGGGCGTGTGCATGGAGGCCAGCAGCAGCGGCGCGCCGAACCAGCCCAGCAGGGCCAGGGTGACCGACAGCAACAGGAAGAAGCTGGTGGCGCTGCCCATGATCCGCTTGACCATCGGCAGGTCGCGCGCGCCCACTGACTGGGCGACCAGGATGTTGGCGGCCATGGTCACGCCAAAGATGCCGCTCTGCATCAGGAACATGATCTGGTTTGAGTTGGCCAGGGCGGTGATCGCCGAGACGCCCAGGGTATGGGCGACGAAGAACTGGTTCACCGTCCCGTTCAGAGCCTGCAGAATGTTGCCGCCCATCAGCGGCAGGGAAAACAGCAGCAGGGTCTTGGTGATCGGCCCTTCGGTCAGGTTCTGCCGCTGGCCGCCGCCACGCATCATGCCGGACGGAGGGCCGCCGGGCGGACCGCGCCGTGGCGCGGCGGGCGACGAAGACTCGTCGGGTTCGGACATGACGAACTCTAGGACCTGATCAAATAAGAACTGGCGACCGAACATGGGGTCGCCGCGACAAGGATAAAGGCGCTAACCGGCGCGAATTGAAACGCAGACTCAGACAATGGCCCGAACCGGCGGGCCTTATCTAATGGTCCGGCGGCCCCGGGTAAACCGCGCTCGCCCCGGCGAAGCGACGCATGGGCGGTGCACGTCAGATCGGCCCTATCCCGGCCTCGGCCTCCAGGGTCATGGGCAGGTTGGCCGCCCCGGCCGCCTCGCGCATGGTCGCCAGGTTGCGCTCATGGGCTGATTTGTCGATCCGATAGAACAGCAGAACCACCAGCGAGAGCGCCACCAGCCCGGCATAGATGGGGATGAACAGCAGGGTCAGCTCTCGCATGGTCGACCAGGGCACGGTGCCTTGCACGGCGTGGGCCGGGAAGTGGACGAAGCCGATCAGGCGGGTGGACAGGAAGATACCCAGGCCGCCCGTCACCTTGGCCACCAGGCCGTTGGCGGCGAACAGCAGACCCTCGGACCGCTTGCCGGTCCGCGCGGCGTTGTCCTCGGCGATATCGGCGACCATGGAGGAGATGATCACATAGCCGGTGATGCTGAGCGCCAGGACGAAGATGGCGTCGATCACCAGGATCGGGAACACCCAGGGCGAGCCGTTGGGCGGCATCAGCCCCATCAGCTTCAGCGACATCGGGATCATCGAGACCACCGTCGAGACCGAAAACAGGGTGATCATGGTCATCTTCTTGCCGAGCCGGCGCGACAGGATCGGTGCGATGAAGATGGCGATCAGGGCGCCCAGGGCTCCCAGCGCCGAGATGCCGCCGATCTGCTGCGGCTGCAGGCCCCAGAGGTGGTAGTAGAAATAGTTGTCGAGCGCGGTGCGGAAGCCGTAGCCGGCCCCGCCGAACACGCCGCACAACATCACCACGATCAGCGCCGGGTGGGTGATGGTGCGGAAGATCTCGGCCACGGTTGTGGCGAGCGCGACCTTCTCCCGCGGCGCCACATGCAGGGTCAGCGCCCGCTTCTGGGTCGATAGCCCCGATCCAGCCGCGGACAGAAAGAGCAGCACCGCGGCGACGGCGCCAAAGCGGGTGTAGCCGGCGGCGTTGAGCAGGCCGGCGCCGTGATGGTGAGCGTCGGTCCGCAGGAAGACTACATTGATCAGCACGCCCGCGCCGACCAGGCCGAACATCAGGAAGCCCCAGCGGTAGCTGGCCAGGGTGGTGCGCTCGTTATAGTCGGGCGCCAGTTCGGGCAGCAGGGCGTTGGAGGGAATGTCGCTGACGCTGTTGCCGATCCGCACCGCGACCAGGAACAGCATCATATAGCCGAACAGGGCGCTGGCGGAGAGGTCCTTGGGCGCGTGCCAAAGGGCGTAGAAGGCCACCCCGGTCAGCACCGCGCCGACATAGATGAACGGGTGGCGGCGGCCCCATCGCGTCCGCACGCTGTCCGACCATCGGCCGATCAGCGGGTCCAGCATCGCATCGATCACCAGCGAAGCCAGCATCAGGTTGCCGGTCAGGTTCGGGGAAATGCCCACCACCTGGTTGAGATAGAAGACCAGCACCTGCGCGCCGAGGCCGGTGAGCAATATGCCCGCCGGCATGGCGCCAAGGCCGTAGCCCAGGCTCGCGAGAATGCCCATCCGCGGCGCCGCCGTCACAAGGGGCGCGTCATCGAAGGCGGCGGTCATGGTCGTCTCTCCCGTATGTCGTTCAAAGGACCGCGCCGGCTTCTTCGGCGGCCTCGGCCAGGGCGGCGGCTTCGGCGAGACGCTGCAGGTTGTTCTGGTGAGTGGCCCGGTCGATCCGATAGGCGCTGAGGAAGCCGATCGCGATCAGATAGGGCAGGACGTAGGCGGGCAGGTACAGCATGCCCAGGTGGCGCAGCACGTCTTGAGGCACATGGCCCGGCCGGGCGTGGGCGGGAAACTGCACCACCGTAATGATCAGCCCGACGATCAGCGGTCCGGTCCCGGACACCGCCTTCTGCGCCAGGCTATTGGCGGCGAAGAACAGGCCTTCTGACCGGCGGCCGGTCTTCAACTCGCTGTCCTCGACCACGTCGGAGATCATCGAGGCGATCAGGATGGCCGCGGCGATGCCGAGGGATGAGGAGATCGATCCGAACACCACCAATGTCGGCAACAGCGTCGGCGTGTGGTTGGCGGGGAACAGGCCCAGCAGCCTTAAGGACACGGGCATGACGGTGATCACCGCCGACAACGCCATGGCGCCGACAGCCGTCTCGCGCTTGCCGAAGCGACGCGACAGGGGCGGGGCGATGACCATGGCCAGGATCGCGCCCGCGAAGGCCTGGGTGATCAGGATCAGCAGCTGAACCGAGGTCAGCTCCCAGAAGAAGGTGCCGGTGTAGAGGGCGATGGCGAAGCCCACCCCCTGCCCCATGGAGGCGAACAGGGCGCCGATGGCCACCATGGCGAAGGAGCGATGCGACAGGGTGGCGACCATCTCCTTGAAATAGTCGCGCAGGCTGCTCGGGCTGTGCGCCGGCGGCTGACGCAGCATGGGAATGCGCCGGTGGGTGCCCGCCGCCGAAATCAGGATGGCCAGGAACATGATGATGGCTGACACCGTCCCGTAGTTGGCGTAGCCAGCGGGGTTCAGCTGGCCGATCGGATAGTGTTTGGTCGGCGCCAGGAAGACGGCATAGGCCAGGAAGGTCATCCCCAGGCCGCCGGCCCAGCCGAACATGTAGCGATAGCCGAGGATCCTGGTCCGCTCGTCGTAGTCGCTGGTCAACTCCGGGGCGAGGGCGGAGGAGGGGATCTCATAGAAGGTGATGAAGGTGCGCACCACGATCGCCACCACCACCAGATAGATGAACAGGGCGCCATTGGACCAGTGCGGTGGATGCCAAAGCACCAGGTAGGAAATGGCGACCGGTCCGGCGGCCAGATACATGAAAGGATGGCGCCGTCCCCATGGCGAGCGCCAATGGTCCGACATCTGACCGATGATGGGGTCCATCACTGCATCGACGATCAGGGCCAGGAAGATCGCCGCACCCACCAGGCCGGCGGGCAGCCCAACCAGTTGGTTGTAGAACAGCAGGACAAACGTCTGGAACCCGTTATCCTTGATCCCGTAGGCCACCGAGCCGAAGCCGTAGAACAGCTTGGTGACCAGATCGACGGGGGCGGCGGGCGGCGGTTCGGCGGTGGAGGCGACTTGGGACGCGGACTGGACAGCGGTCATAGGCGGCGGTTTCTTCCCAACGATGCCAAGCGTCTGACGCGCCCATGCAGACGCGCGCCATCGACCGCTCGCCCCCAGGACGCCACCGTCTGGGCCTCGCCGGCGCCGGTCAAATGAACTTACGGAAAGGCAGGCGCCGAAAATCCGGGCGCGCGTAAATGCCGTCCACCTGCGTTTCCTCCACCGCCCCGCCGACCCCGTTCGATCAGCCCGAAACCCCGTTCTGCGCCAGGGTCCCGGTCGCCGCCGAACCTTGTGGCCCGACGACGGATTCAAGCGTGCGGTATGTCGAAGGCCGCGTCAATCGGGCGCCTCTGGGGAAGGCTGGCGGCGGCTTGGTAAATTCTCCTCGGTCCGAGCGAGGCCGGCTCCTCCCAAAGGTGCGTGCTCCGACACGCCGCTTCGCGTCGGCTCGGCATGACGTAGGGTTCTAGACGGCCCAACAGTCTGAATCCTTCTCCCGCCTCTTTAGTGGGAGAAGGTGGCCCCGAAGGGGTCGGATGAGGGCCCTACTTCGCGAACAGCTGCCCCAAATCCTCGAACGCCTTCATCTCGATCGCATTGCCGCTGGGGTCTCTGAAGAACATCGTCGCCTGCTCGCCCGGCACGCCTTTGAAGCGGACATAGGGCTCGATGACGAACTCGGTCCCCGCCGCAACCAGCCGATCGGCGAGCGTCTTCCAATCGGCCATCTCCAGCACGATGCCAAAGTGCGGCACCGGCACGTGGTGGCCGTCCACCGCGTTGCCGCCCGCGTCGGGCGCCGCCATGCCGGGAACCAGGTGAGTCACGATCTGGTGGCCGTAGAGGTTGAAGTCGATCCACTCGTCCGAGCTGCGGCCCTCCGGGCAGCCCATGGCCTGGCCATAGAAGGCGCGGGCTGCGGCTAGGTCGTGGACCGGAAAGGCGAGGTGGAAGGGGCGTAGCGACATGGGCGGGGACTCCTTGGGCACATCGCTACCCCGATCTTCCGGGGCCGAACAGCCCTCAGGCCTGGTCATCCCCAACCAGGTAGAACAGCGCCTCCACCGGCTGGCCGAACGCCTTGGCCAGGGTGAGGGCCAGGGTGGTGGAGGGGGTGAAGACGCCGTTCTCCACCGTGTTGATGGTCTTGCGCGAGACTCCCACTTTCAAGGCCAGCTCCGCCTGGGTCAGACCGGCCTCGGTGCGGGCCTCCTTCAGCCGGTTGCCGAGCTCGTTCATTCGCTGTCGCCGCCCGCCGCGCGCTCCAACCAGAACAGCCGCAGCGAGGCCGAGCCGACGCCGAGGGCGGCGACCACGGGGATCAGGTCGATGGTCAGGGTGCGGTCGAACAGGCTGGTCGCGATCAATCCGGCGATTCCAACCGCCATGACCAGATAGCCCAGCCCCAGCGCCTTGGCGCGAATCTGCCGGCTCAGTTCGTCGTCCAGCACCGGCCGCGCCCAGCGGTCGAGGCCCTGCCCGCTGAGCAGGGCGACGAAGATGAGCATGAAGACGATAAAGGCGCCGATCACGAAGACATGGACATGTCTGAGCGGCTCCGGGCCGCCCTCCTTGTTCAGCGCCTGGATGACGCCCATCAGCATCAGGCCCAGGCTGAGCGGCATCATCAGGAAGGCGACGTTGCGCTTGGCCCGCATCCGTTCGGCCCGCATCATGGCCAGCCGTCCGGCCCGCGCTTCCACCGGGATGCGGCTGAACAGCATGACCAGCCCGCCGATTACCACCATCGCGCCGCCGACGCCGAAGAGGCTCTGCAGCAAGAGGGGCGGGAATTGCACTGGATAGCCAGGGGAGAACTGCGACGCGCCCGCGCCCAGCACCACCAGACCCAGCAAAACACCCATCAGCGCAAACTTGCGCCGGGTGTCCACGCGGCGCGCCAGCGCCAGGATTTCTTCGTCAGCCATCGGTCAGCTCCTGTAACCTGTGAGTTACATGTAACCGATAGGTGACGTGGCGTGCAAGCGGAATTTGCGACCGTGCTGCCGGGTGCGCTGTTGTGGTTGGCGTGGTGCGGGATTACCCACGACAGTCACAAGCTGTTGTTTATGTCGGGTGATATGGCCGCTTCCGAAAACCTGTCCGCCGCTCTGCAAGACGCCTTGCGCCATGTGGGGCAGGCGCTGTCGATTCCGCTGCGCGTCGTGCTCTGGGATGGAAGCTCGGTCGCCATGTCGGCCGACGAGGGCCTGCCGTCGCTGACGATCCGCAGCCCGGGCGTGGTGGCCTCGCTCCTGAAGCGGCCGAGCCTGGAAAACCTGGTGCGGCACTATGCGGTGGGCAACCTCGCCGTCGACGGCGACCTGATGGCCATCGGCGACAGTCTGAGCGCGCGGGTCCGGAAGAAGGACGTGAAGCAACTGGACAAGCGGTTGCTGCTGCGCAAGCTGTGGCCGTTTCTGTTCGTCCGCGGTGAAAAGGCCGCGACCCGCCACGACTATGGCGACGGCGCCACGGCCCACGCCAACGTCCGCAACCAGGACTACATCCAGTTCCACTACGACGTCGGCAACGACTTCTACCGGCTCTTCCTCGATCCGGAGATGCTCTACTCCTGCGCCTATTTCAAAGACTGGAATGGCACGCTGGAGCAGGCGCAGCTCGACAAGCTGGACATGATCTGCCGCAAGCTGCGGCTGCAGAAAGGCGAGACCTTCCTGGATGTCGGCTCCGGCTGGGGCGCCTTGCTCTGCTACGCCGCGCAACACTACGGCGTGCAGGCGCACGGCGTCACCCTGTCCCAGGAACAGTATGAGTTCACCAAGGCGAAGATCAGCCGCCTTGGGCTGGAAGGCCAGGTCACGGTGGAGATCCGCGACTACCTCGCCCTCGAAGGCAGTTACGACAAGGTCTCCAGCATCGGCATGTTCGAGCATGTGGGGATCGCGAATTTCCCGGCCTATTTCCGGAAGGTCAATTCGCTGCTGAAGGACAATGGCCTGTTCCTCAACCACGCCATCGCCCGGCGCGGCAAACGCGATCAGAAGGCGGCGCTCACCCGCATCACGCCGGAAAAGCGGCTAATCCTGAAATACATCTTCCCGGGCTCCGAGCTCTCGCCCATTGGCCACAGCGTGAACGTCATGGAGGCCTATGGCTTCGAAATCCACGACGTCGAAGCCTGGCGCGAACACTATGCCCTGACCACCCGGCGCTGGTGCGAGCGGCTGCAGGCGAACCGGGAGCAGGCCATCGGAATGGTTGGCCTCGAACGCTACAATCTCTGGATCGCCTACCTGGCCGGCGTCTCGTTCGGCTTCACCGCCGGCTCGATCCTGATCTTCCAGACCCTGGGCAGCAAACGCGCCAAGCAGAAGGGCGTCTCCGGCCTGCCGCCGACCCGCGCCGATCTGTATCGGTGAGAGCGGGAAATTCTGGAGAAGACCTAATTCGGTGACAGTGCACTTAATTGGCCCCGAGACGGCTATGCGAGAGCACATTGCCAGAAGCCAATTAAGTGCACTGTCACCGAATTAGGTCCCGTGCCGCCACGCCTGGAGAAAGAGCGATGGAGCCTAGCCGCAAGGAAGATGAGGAGAGAGCTCTGGCCCTGGCCGCCCTCTCCCTGGTGAAGGCCGTAATCGACACGCTCGAGCGGGAGGCGGTGCTCAAGGACGGCGAAATCCAGGGGATATTCGAGCGGGCGCTGACGTCATTGGAGTATCGCGTGCAGGACGGCGCGACGGGCCTGGCGCGCCGCATCGTTGAGGGCGCGGCCGTCACGCGCGCTTCCCAATCGCCCGAAGATCCTCCCGGCCCACAAGGTTCAAACTGAAAGGCGCCTGCCTTTCCACCATTGACGGGCGACCTCACCGTGGGGCCTATAACGACCGTTTGAATTTAAGGGCCGGCCGTCAAAGCGCCTTGCCCGCCAAGAGATTTCACGAGGAAACCCCATGACCGCCATCAATGCCGTGACCGACTACACCCTTGAGGGCGACGTCGGTGTGATCACCCTCAACTCGCCGCCGGTGAACGCCTTGTCGGCGGCTGTGCGTGACGGGCTGGCGGGGGCCATGGCGGCGGCGGGCGCCGATGCGGGCGCCAAGTCGATCGTGCTGATCTGCGAGGGCCGCACCTTCATCGCCGGCGCCGACATCACCGAGTTCGGCGGCGCGCAGTCTGGCGCCAGCCTGTTCGACGTGCAGGCGGCCCTGGAAGACTCGCCCAAGCCGGTGATCGCCGCCATCCACGGCACGGCGCTCGGCGGCGGGCTGGAAGTCGCCCTGACCTGCCACTACCGCGTCGCGGTTCCCTCGGCCAAATGCGGCCTGCCGGAAGTCGCCCTGGGGCTTTTGCCCGGGGCGGGTGGCACGCAGCGTTTGCCCCGCATCGTCGGCCCGCAAAAGGCCATGGAAATGGTCACCTCCGGCCAGCATGTGCCGGCCAAGCAGTGCCTGGAAATGGGCCTGGTCGACGAGCTGGTCGAGGAAGGCAAGCTGAAGGAGGGCGCGCTCGCCTTCGCCCGCAAGGTCGTCGCCGAAGGCCGCCCGCTTAAGAAAGTAAGAGAGTCCAACGACAAGGTCGAAGCCGCCCGAGGCCACCCGGAAATCTTCGCCGACTTCCGCAAGGCCAACGCCCGCAAGTTCCGCGGCTTCCTGGCCCCCGAGTACAACATCCAGTGCATCGAAGCGGCGGTGAACCAGCCCTTCGACGAGGGCATGAAGACCGAGCGCAACCTGTTCATGAAGCTGATGACCGGCCCGCAAAGCGCCGCCCAGCGCTACACCTTCTTCGCCGAGCGCCAGGTCTGGAAGGTTCCGGATATCGCCGACGACACCCCCGTCATCCCCGTGAACACGGTCGGCATCATCGGCGCCGGCACCATGGGCGGCGGCATCGCCATGAACTTCGCCAACGTCGGCATCGCCGTGAAGCTGATCGAGGTGAAGCAGGAGGCGCTGGACCGCGGCATCGCCGTCATCCGCAAGAACTACGAACGCTCGCGCGGCGCCGATCCGAAGGTGACCGAAGCCCGCATGGCCCTGATCAGCGGCAGCCTGGAAATGGAAGCCCTGGCCGACGTCGACCTGGTCATCGAGGCGGTGTTCGAGCGTATGGACGTCAAGAAGGACATCTTCACCAAGCTCGACGCCATCTGCAAACCCGGCGCGATCCTGGCCACCAACACCTCGGGCCTGAACATCGACGAGATCGCCTCGGTGACCAAGCGTCCCGAAGCGGTGATCGGGCTGCACTTCTTCTCGCCCGCCAATGTGATGAAGCTGCTGGAGATCGTCCGCGCCGATCACACGTCGAAGGAGGTGATCAACACCTCGATGAAGCTGGCCAAGAAGATCGGCAAGATCGCCGCCCTGGTCGGCGTCTGCCCCGGCTTCGTCGGCAACCGCATCCTGGGCGCCCGCCAGCGCGAGGCCCAGAAGCTGGTGTTCGAGGGCGCCATGCCCTGGGACATCGACCGGGTGCTGTACGACTTCGGCTTCCCCATGGGCCCGTTTGCGATGAGCGATCTGGCCGGCCTGGACATCGGCTGGGTGAAGGAGAAGTCCAAGGGCGAGACCATCCGCGACGTGCTGTGCGAGATGGACCGCCGCGGCCAGAAGACCGGCGCCGGCTACTATGACTATGACGAGAACCGCGTCGCCCACCCGTCGCCCGTGACCGAGAAGGTGATCAAGGACTTCGTCGCCAAGTCCGGCGTCAACGCCCGGACCATCACCGACGAGGAAATCCTGGAACGCTGCGTCTACCCGATGATCAACGAGGGCGCGAAGATCCTCGAAGAGGGCAAGGCGATCCGGCCCTCCGACGTCGATATCGTCTGGCAGAACGGCTACGGCTGGCCGGCCTATCGCGGCGGCCCGATGTTCTATGGCGACCAGGTCGGCCTGGATAAGGTGCTGGCCAAGATGAAGGACTTCCAGGCCACCATGGGCGACCAGTTCAAGCCCTCGCCGTTGCTGGAAAAGCTCGTGACCGAAGGCAAGAAGTTCTCGGATCTGAAGTAGGACGAGCGCTCTTCCCTAATTCCTCCCCCGCTGGGGGAGGCAGGCGCGCAGTAGCGCGCCTGAGGGGGAGAGCGGCGCACCGAAGGCCCCCTCAGTCAGCTTCGCTGACAGCTCCCCCAAAGGGGGAGCAACGAAGACTACGCACCCTCGCAAAACCCCACCTTCTCCCGCGCCAGGAGAAGGCCTATCTATGGCCAACCCCGCTCCACTCACGAAAGCTCTCCCCATGCGCGAAGCCGTCATCGTCTCCACCGCCCGCACGCCGATCGGCCGGGCCTATCGCGGCGCGTTCAACAACACCAATGGCGCCACCTTAGGCGGTCACGTGGTGGCCGAGGTGGTCAGCCGCGCGGGCGTTGACCCGGCCTCCATCGACGATGTGATCATGGGCTGCGCCCTGGAGCAGGGCACCACGGGCAACAACATCGCCCGCCAGTCGGCCCTGCGCGCCGGCCTGCCCAACACCGTCTCCGGCATGACCCTGGACCGCCAGTGCTCCTCGGGCCTGATGGCCATCGCGACGGCGGCCAAATACATCATCAACGACGGCGCCCCGGTCGCCATCGGCGGCGGGCTGGAGTCCATCTCGCTGGTGCAGAACGGCAGCATGAACATGGCCCGCAACGGCGATGACTGGCTGCGCGAGCATGTGCCGGAACTCAACACCTCGATGATCGAAACCGCCGAGGTGGTGGCCGAACGCTACAACATCAGCCGCGAAGCCCAGGACGAATACGCCCTGCAATCGCAGCAGCGCACCGCCCAAGCCCAGTCCGAAGGCCGCTTCACCGCCGAGATCGCGCCCCTGACCTCGATGATGACGGTCACCAACCGCGAAACCGGCGAAACCAGCGAAAAGGAAGTCCGCCTGACCCTGGACGAGGGCAACCGCCCGCAGACCACATTGGCCGACCTGCAAAAGCTGGCCCCGGTCTTCCACGGCGGCCGGTTCGTCAAGGAAGGCAAGTTCGTCACCGCCGGCAACGCCAGCCAGCTCTCCGACGGCGCCGCCGCGGTGCTGATGATGGAGCGCAAGGAAGCCGAGCGCCTGGGCCTGACGCCGCTGGGCGCCTACCGCGGCATGGCCGTGGCCGGCTGCGGTCCGGAGGAGATGGGCATCGGTCCGGTGTTCGCCATTCCCAAGCTGCTCGAGCGCAACGGCCTGACCATGGACGACATCGACCTGTGGGAGCTGAACGAGGCCTTCGCCAGCCAGGTGCTCTATTGCCGCGACAAGCTGGGCATCCCGAATGAGAAGCTCAACGTCTCCGGCGGAGCCATCTCCATCGGCCACCCCTATGGCATGACCGGCGCCCGCGCGACCGGCCATATCCTGCACGAAGGCAAGCGTCGCGGCGCCAAATACGGCGTCGTCACCATGTGCGTCGGCGGCGGCATGGGCGCGGCGGGGCTGTTCGAGATTTTCTAGGTCTTCCAAACCTTCCCCCTTTGTGGGGGAAGGAGGGGCCCGCGCCGCGCAGCGGGGTGGGAGGATGGGGGGATGCGACGCCGGCGCGGCGCGTATAGACTCACCTTCTCCGCCCTGCCGGGCGACCCCTCATCCTCCCACGTCGCGAAGAGCGACGCGGGCCCCTCCTTCTCCCACAGGGGGAGAAGGTAAGCCGGAGCCGACGTGCCGACATTCACCACCTATCTCTGGGTCGCGCTCGGAAGCGCCATGGGCGGGCTTGGGCGGTTCGCCCTGTCGGGGGCCGCGGCCCACTGGGTCGGCGAGCGGTTTCCCTGGGGCACCGTGGGGATCAATATTCTGGGCTCCTTCGTGATCGGCTTCTTCGGTGCGCTGAGCGCGCCGGGCGGGCGGCTGGGCGTGACGCAGGACATCCGCGTCTTCGTCATGGTTGGCCTCTGCGGCGGCTTCACCACCTTTTCCTCCTTCAGCTTCCAGACGCTGAACCTCTTGCGGGACGGCGAGGTTCTACGCGCCGGACTGAACATCGTCGGCTCGGTGGTGCTCTGCCTGCTGGCGGTCTGGCTGGGCTACCTGGCCGCCACCGGCCTCAATACGGCGCGGGTCGGCTGATGGTCGGCTGGAGCCACATCGCTCCCGCGATGACGGCCTCCTTCCTGGCTTCGACCGTAGAGTTCATCGAGGCCCTGACCGTGGTGCTGGCGGTGGGCAGCGTGCGCGGCTGGCGCGGCGCGCTCACAGGCGCGGCGGCGGCCCTGATCGGCCTGGCAGTGCTTGTCGCAGTGTTCGGACCGGCCCTGACCCTGATCCCCATCGGCGTCGCCCAGATCGTCGTCGGCGCCCTGCTGCTGTTGTTTGGTCTGCGCTGGCTGCGCAAGGCCATCCTGCGGGCGGCCGGCGTGATCGCTCTCCACGACGAAGCGGCGGCTTTCGCCAAACAGACCGAAGCTCTGGCCGCCCATGGCGCGACCGGCGCCGGCTTCGACCGCATCGGCTTCGCCACGGCCTTCCAGATCACCCTGCTGGAAGGCCTGGAGGTGGTGTTCATCGTCATCGCCGTCGGCGCGGGCGGCGGCGGCCTGATCGTCCCGGCGGCGGTGGCGGCCATCGCCGCCCTGATCGTGGTGGTCATTCTCGGCGCCATCGTCCGCGGGCCGCTGTCGCGGGTGCCTGAGAATGCTCTGAAGTTCGTCGTCGGCGTCCTGCTCAGCGGCTTCGGCAGCTTCTGGCTCGGCGAGGGGATGGGCATCGCCTGGCCAGGAGACGACTGGTCGATCCTGGCCCTGGTGGGCAGCTTCCTGATCGTCGCGCTGGCCGGCGTGCGGCTCTGCACCCGAGCGGCCAAGCGGGCGACGGCATGAGGGCGCTGAAGCGGATCTTCGAGGAAGTCTTCGGCCTGTTCGTCGATGACGGCGCCTATGCCGGCGCGATCGTGGGATGGCTGGTGGTGATCGGGCTGGTCGTCAAGTTCGTGCCGGGGGCGGCGGCGTGGGCCGGGATTCTGCTGTTCGTCGGGTTAGCAACCATCCTGCTCGAAAGCGCTTGGCGCAAATCGCGAAAGTAAACTGAACCGTCCCTAACCCCTCACCCTCCCACCGCTACGCGGCGGGTCCCTCCCTCTCCCTTCGGGAGAGGTGTGTGGGGAGCGCCTTGAAACACCTCTCCCGGAGGGAGAGGGAGGGGCCCATCCGAAGGATGGGAGGGTGAGGGATTAGGGACCTATCCAATAACCCCTACCCCTTCTTCGCCACCGTGCACTTGAAGCTGTCGAACTTCGACTTGTCGCCCTTGCCGTCCCATTGCGCCACGCTCGGGAAGGGGCAGAGCGGACGCGAGCGTTCCACAACGCCGCCCGGCCGGTTGCCGGCGAACTTGGTCGCCACCAGCGACTTCGGCGCGACGCCGTCCTCGACCCAGGCGCGGATGGCCGGCTGGGTGGCGAGCGAATTGGGGCCGGGGCCGCCGCCGCAGTGGAGCATGCCGGGAACCATGAACAGGCGGTAGAACTTCGAGGTCGGCCCCATCTTGTGCTGGACCAGGTTGTAGTAGGCCACCGAGTCCAGCGGCGGGATCGCCGGGTCGGCCCAGCCGTGGTACTGGATCAGCTTGCCGCCATGCTTACGGAACGCCGAAAGATCGGGGTCGTAGCTGTTGAAAACCTTGCCGAACTTCTTGTCGGTCATGGCGACGTCGCTGTCGAAGTTCAGCGTAAGAATGTCATACTTCGGATCGCTGAAGACGATGTAGCGGAAGAAATTGGGACCGAAGCCCTTCATCAGGGGCGCGTTGGAGTCCGCCGTCGGTCCGGTGATCCAGGTCACCCAGCCGCCCGCCTCGCCCTCGCCGCCCGGCGAGTAGCCCGACAGGATCAGCTCATGGGTGCGGGGGTTGCGCGCCCCGCCATAAATCTTCTTCAGCGCGCCCAGTTGAGCGTCGGTCAGGCAGTCGGCCGCGGCGGCGTCCTTGCAGCGGATTTTCGAAGGGTCGAAGTGGCAGGCGAGGGGGTTTTCGATCACCCCCGTCTCGTCGCCGCACTGCTTGATGGCCTCGGCCTGCACCGCCTTCATGGTCGCGGGCGGGATGAAGGCGCCCGGCGCGGCCAGGGCCTGCATGTTCCAGCCGGCCATGGTCAGGAGGTGGGTCCAATGATTGGCCGGATCGCCGGCGACGATCCCGTTGAAGTCGTTCGGGTAGCGCTCGGCCTCCATCAGCGCCTCGCGGCCGCCGTCGGAACAGCCCTGGAAGTAGGAGTATTTCGGTTGCGCGCCCTCAAAGGCGGCGATGACCGCCTTCGACGCGTCGGTGGTTTCCTTCAGCGCGCGGTAGCCGAAGTCGATCTGCTTCTCGGGGTGGTTCAGCGCCCAGCTGGCGTCGGTGCCGACGGTCGATTGGTGGCCGTCGTCGGTGCCGGCGGTGGCGTAGCCCCACGAAACGCCCATGGTGATCAGCGGGGCCGGGATGGTCCCGGCAAAACCGCCGTTGCCGACCTGCAGATAGCGGCCGTTCCAGGCCGTGCCCTCGGGGATCGCCACTTCAAAGCGGATGTCGGAATCGTCGGTGGGCTTGGCCGTGCCCAGCACCTTGCAATAGGCCGGATGGATGGACTGCAGGCCGCCCGAGGTCATCGACGCCGGCACGTCCGTGGCCGAGGTGATGGTCACATGGGGCAGCTTGAGGCTGGTCAGATCCGAGCAGGATGTCGCCGCGCTTGCCGGCGCCGCGGCCAGTCCCAACAGCGCCGCCGCGCCTAGTCCAGCCGTCCAGGCGATTATCTTCGTCATCCGTCCCTCCCAGAACCTCATGCGGCCATCAAAGGCCGCGTCGGGTCCGGGCGCAAGGGGCGCGACGTCAGTGGGCCTTCACCACCCGCTCCGTGGAGGCTGGATATTTCGCCAGCAGACCCGCCGGCCGGGTCGGTCGCTTGACCAGGTCGCCGCCGCAGTTGGGACAGACGCCGCCGAACTTCACGTCGGCGCACTCGGCGCAGAAGGTGCACTCGAAGGTGCAGATCCGCGCCTCCGCATCGGGGACGAGATCGCCGTCGCAGCATTCGCAGTTGGGACGCAGGGCGAGCATGGGCGGAGGCTCCGTTTGAGCCTCCAGTGATCGCGCCGATCAGGCCCCTTGCAAAGGACAATAAGCCAGCGATTTGCGCCTTACGCGCCCGGCGGCGGGAAGGGCGGGGCCTTTTCGAACGCCGGCAGGCCGTCGTGCATCAGGTGCCAGGGCGGCGCCGAGCCCGTGTAGAGGTGCAGCATGGGTGTCAGGTCGCTGTTGTTGTCCAGGGCGCCGAGCTTGATCGGCTGGAAGGGCGCGTCGCCGCCCGGCACGCTCCACAGCGGCGAGCCGCAATTGGCGCAGAAGGCGCGGCCGATATCGGCGCCCGAGTCGCCCTTGGACGTGTAGACCTTGGCCTCGCCCTTGGTGACCTCGAACGCGGCCTTGGGCGCCAGCGCTACATAGTTTGGCGCACCGCCGCCGGCCCGTTGGCAATCGGTGCAATGGCAAACTCCGACCCCCATGAAAGGCGCGGAAACCTTGAACCGCACCGCCCCGCAGGCGCATCCGCCCTCACGTACGTCCATCGTGCTTCTCCTTCGATTGCGCGTCCGCGACTATCCAAGCACGGCTGCTTCAGATGTCCAGCCGATAGACCCGCCGCGCCGAACCCGCGAACAAGGCCGCCTTCTCGTCCGCCGAATAGTCCTTGGCGATCACCTTGAAGGCGTTCCAGAGCGTCGGATAGGTGCAGCTGCCCAGGTCGACCGGGAAGTTGCTCTCGAACATGCAGCGCTCGACGCCGAAGGCTTCGATGCAGGCCTCAATATAGGGCTTCCACTCCGCCGCCAGCTGGGTCGATGGCGCTGCTGGCTCGCTCAGGAAAGAGGGGAAGTTGCAGAAGGCCATGGCCAGGCCACCCAGCTTGACGTTCACCTGCGGCAACTCGGCCAGATTTTTGATGTTGGCCAGCCAGGTTGCGAACCGCTCCTCGCGCCGCCCCTCGTAGGACGCAAGCCCCAGCGGCGTGCCGACGTGGTCGAGGATGACAGGGATGTCCTCGTGGCCCTTCACCAGGTCGTAGAGCTCCGGCAACTGCGGCTCCAGCAGCCAGGAATCGAACGACAGGCCGTGCCTGGCCAGCCGGGCGTAACCCTCACGGAAAGCCGCGGTCTCGTAGAGGCCGCCGCCAATGCGGGCGAGGGGACCCAGCACGTTCGAATCGGCGTCGTACGATGCCGAATGGCGGATGCCCTTGAACCGGCCGCCGCCGACGCGGACGTGGGCTTCCAGCATCTCGTCGACCACCGGGCCCAGCGTCAGATCGACATGGCCGACGATGCCGGCGCAGGCGCGGATCGGCCCGACCACCCCGCTGGCGCAGACGGCGGCTACCCCGTTGACGAACTCGGTCTCGCCCACGGGCTTGAAGGCGTCCGGTCCATCGGCGCGGTACATGGCGCCGCACTGGACGAAGACCGTGCCCAGGATGTTGTGGCCGGTGTTCAGGTCGGCCAGGAACTCGTCCAGCAGATAGCGGGGCGTGCGCCGGGTGACCTTGTCGAAGCCATGGGTGGCCGGCGGCAGGCTGGCCATCAGCGCGGCGGGCCGCAGCCACAGGTGATGGTGCGGATCGATGATCGGCAGGTCGGGCTCGAGGATCGGCTCTGCGGCGGCTTGCGTCATGGCGGGTCCTCCTGCGAGGCGGACTTGTCGCCGCCCTTGGTTCCTGAGTTGATGCCTCCGGTATGTGACGGGCGCAATGGCGCACCGATAAATCGCGGCGCTTCCCCGACAGCCTAAAGCAGCGCTAGATACCGCAAGACAAAACGGGGAGCGGTCATCATGCGGCGACGGGAGCTTTTGATCGGCGGTCTGGCCGCCGGAATCGCGGCCCCGGCTTTTGCGGCCGAGGCCAGCCCGCTGCGCATCGCCGCGCGCGAGGCCTTCGTCTACGCCATGCCGCTCACCGAGGCGGCCAATGTGCGCGCCCGGGCCTTCGGCCGGGGCCTGCCTCCGGGCCGCCTTTTTCCTCAGCAGGCGCTGGCGACGCCGGACCTGCGCATCATCACCACCCCCAACAACGACACCGTCTATTCCGTCGCCTTCCTCGATCTGAGCCACGGGCCGGCGACCCTGCGAATGCCCGCGCTGGGCGGCCGCTACGCCTCTGTGGCGCTTATGGACATGTTTACCGACAACTTCGCGGTGTTGGGCACGCGGACGACAGGGCAGGAGGCGCAGACCATCGTGGTGGCCGGGCCGGACGCGGCGGCCAGCCCCGGCGCGATCCGTTCACCCACGCCCTGGGTCTGGGTCATGGTGCGGGTTTTGGTGGACGGCCCGTCGGATCTGCCGGCCGCGCTGACTCTTCTGAAGGGCTTCTCGCTGACCCCGTCGCCAGGCAAGTCAGTCTGGGCGGCGGGCGCAGACCGCAACGGGCCCTGGGCCGACTGGTTCAGGGCCGCCAACGCCCTGATGCTGGAGAACCCGCCCGCGCCCACTGACGCCGCCATCCTGCATCGCATGGCGCCGCTCGGCCTCGGCTCGCCCGGATTCGATCCCGCAAGATTCACGGCGGCGGAGGGCGCGGAGATCGCCGCCGGCGTGGCGGATGCGTTGAAGGGCCTGCACGCGGCCGGATTTGGCGGCAAGGTCGCCGGCGGCTGGGTCATGCCGGCGACGGATAACGGCGCCTTCTTCCAGGACTATTCGACCCGAGCGCGGATCGCCATCGGCGGCATCGCGGCGCTTCCGTGCGCCGAGGCCATGTATCTTGCCGCCGTCTCGCCGAACGGAACGCCGCTGTTCAATACCGACGATCTGATGCGGCTGCGCTTCGCCCCGGCGGAGCTGCCGCCGGTGAACGCCTTCTGGTCGCTGACCATGTACGAGGGCGCGCCGCAGGGCGGCTTCTTCCTGACCCGCAATCCGATCAATCGCTATTCCATCGGCGACCGCACGCCGGGCCTGACCCGTGGCGCGGACGGCTCACTGGAAATCTGGATTGCCCGCACCGATCCCGGCGGCGGCCGCTCGATCAACTGGCTTCCCGCGCCGGCGGCTGGACCCTTCATCATGATCCTGCGCGCCTATCTTCCGAAGCCTGAACTGATCTCGCAAAGCTACACGCCGCCAGCGATAGAAAAAGCCTGACTTGTCGGTTGCCCGATTTGGGGATTGATAGAATAGCGCAAGAAAACTACTCAAGGTAGAATTGTAACTTTATAGCGCTTCAACGTCTCGTAAACCAAATCATTCGTAAGTCTCACCTCGCCGGGCCATCGGACGGGGGCGTGCGATCCGGTTCAGGACTGGGGCACGATGGCGAATTCACACCTGCTTTGCGCCTGGGCGATTGGCGCGGCCGTCGCCCTGGGCGCGAGCGCGGCCGGCGCGCAGGAAATGCGCGAGGGCGGCAAGCTTCTGCTCACCGACGGCGTCTCGACCGTAGAGGGCTCCTCCGGCGGCGGCTTGGCGACCTGGGCGGTGATCTCAGGTGACGAGACCAAGAACGGGGTCGGGGCCAAGATTTCGGCCACTGACGCTCACCTGCCGGCCTACGACCTCAGGGTCTATTCGGCGGCCGTGGGCCTCTACAACCGCTTCGAGCTCTCCTACGCCCGCTCCGAGTTCGACACCGGCTCGACCGGCGGCAAACTCGGCATCGGCAACGGCTTCACCTTCGACCAGGACATCTACGGCGCCAAGGTGAGGCTGTTGGGCGACGCGGTCTACGATCAGGACAACTGGGTCCCACAGGTTTCGGCGGGGCTGCAGTACAAGGTCAACGACAAGTCGGCGATCATCCACGCCATCGGCGGCAAGAGCGCCGACGGGGTCGATTACTATGTGGCCGCCACCAAGGTGCTGCTGGACCAGAGCCTGGTGGTCGATGCGACCCTCCGGTTCACCAAGGCCAACCAGATCGGCATCCTCGGCTTCGGCGGCGACAAGCACGACCAATACCAGCCGGAGTTCGAAGGCTCGGTGGGCTACCTGCTGACCCGCCACTTCGTGGTGGGCGCCGAATACCGCACCAAACCGGACAACCTCGGCATCGCCAAGGAAGACAACTGGGCCGACCTGTTCGCGGCCTACGCCATCAACTCGCACCTGTCGGTGACCGCCGCCTATGTGGACGCCGGCTCGGTAGTAACCTTCCAGAACCAGCGGGGCCTCTACCTGTCCCTGCAGGTTGGCTTCTGATGCGCAAGGACAAGGGAGCTCATCCGATGAACCGTATCGCCCTTCTCGCCCCGGCCGCAGCCTTGATGGCCGCCGCTCTGATCGCCGCGCCCGCCGCCTTCGCCGATCCCTCGCCCGATCATCCCGGCGAGCAGACCGTCGATCCCTACAAGGCGTCCAACGCCAACGCCGACGCCACGCCGCGCGGGGACCCGGCGCTGTTCGCCGCCTTCCACGGCAAGGACGGCGTCAGCCGGATCGTCGATGACTTGATCGACCGCTCAGTCGCCGATCCGCGCATCTCGGAAATCTTCAAGAACCAGGACTTGGTCCGGCTACGCCGCACCCTGAAAGAGCAGATCTGCTACCTGATGGATGGCGGCGAGGGTTACTCCGGCCGCGACATGAAGTCCTCGCACAAGGACATGGGCATCCAGGACGCCGACTTTAACGCCCTGGTCGAGGACCTGCAGCACGCCATGGACAAGGAACACGTGCCGTTCCGCGACCAAAACAAGCTGCTGGCCATGCTGGCGCCCATGCACCGGGACATCGTCACGAAGTAGGCGGTCTTCCTCCTCACTCCCGAGCGAAGCGAGAGAGGGGGAGGTGGATTTGCGCGAAGCGACGCGACCCGCAAAGACGGTGGGGGCAACCCACTCTCCGCGCCACTAAATGGCCCGAAGAGGCTGACCAAGCCGCCGACGCTGGCCCCACCGTCATCGGGCTACGCTTTTGCTTCGCGCGCCGCCACCTCCCCCTCTTCGCTTCGCTCGGGGGGAGGAGAAAGATGGCAAGCCCGCCTTATCGCGTCAGCATCAGCATCTGGTCGATGCGCGGCGGGGCGGCCAGGACCTGCTGGCGTGTGCGCGGCATGATCCCGTCGTCGAGCGTAACCTCGGCCAGGTGAAATCCCCGCGCCTCGACCTCGGCCAGGAAGCCGTCCGGGTCCTCATACCGGGCAGAGGCGAACTCCATGAAGATGGTCAGGGGCCGGTCGGTGCGGTCCAGCCGTCCGGCCATGCCGTGCCAGATGTCCAACTCGGCCGCCTCGGCGTCGATCTTGACCACGTCCGCGTCCATCAGCTCCGGGATGGCGTCGAATCGGCGGGTGGTCATCGGGATCGCGCCCGGGATGTCGAGCCAGGGGGTGACATGGGCGTTCTTGGGCTCGCCAGGAGGCACGATCAGACCGACGGGCTTGCCTTCCTCGCTGCCCAGCGGCTCTCGGTGGAGGGTGACCGTGTAATAGAAGCCGTTGATGTCGCAGCTCTTGCGCGTCAGATCGGCGATGGCGGGGTTTGGCTCAAAGGCGTGCACCGATCCCGTCGGGCCCGCCAGTTCGGCCATCAAGAGAGTATAGTAGCCGAGGTTGGCGCCGATATCGGCCACCACCATGCCCGGCCGGATCACCGCGCTCAGGGCCTCGGTCAGCCACATCTCCCAGAAGCCGTCGAGCAGCAGGTGGGTGGACAGGCCGACGTCGCGGGTGTCCACGAACATTTTGAACCGACCCAGCACCCGGCACAGGCTGACGCTGTCGCCAAGGTAGGCGTTGGCGCAGAGGTGGCGAATCTGTTCCTGGTTTTCGCGCCGGGGATGCTTCTGCAGGTTGCGCAGTTCGAACAACCGGCCGGAAGGGAGCGCCTGGGGGCGGGACCAGAAACCCGGCAAACCCATGCAACCCATCTCCCTCTTTTCCGCCCGCGAGCCAACGGCCCCGTTGCGACTCCATAGCCTCGCGCCGTGCAGGGCGACAGCCCTTTTCGGCTTTGCGCCTCAGGCCGGGGCGACGATGTAACCGCTGCGGGGGAAGTGGACGTGAACGTCGCCGACCACCGGATCCTCGCGGGCGATGACGATCCGCTCCGGGTTGGCGGCCACCAGGGTCCCGGCAATGCGGTCGCGGCCATAGTCGTCGGCCATCACGAACACCGGATCCCCCTGCGCCACGCCCAGCGGGTCGGCGGGGTCATGCTGAGTGTAGGCGGCGGGGATGGTCTTCTTGGCGATCGCCAGCGCCTCGTCCGCCTCCATCTCCACCCGGTCGCCATGGCCCAAGCCGCGAATGCGTGACTTCCAGGTCGCCAGCTTGGGCAGGCCCTGCATCAGCGCCTTGGCCACCTCCGGCACGGCGCCCTCCAGGAACCAGATGTTCATGAAGGCCGCGGCGTCGGCGAACCCAGGCGTGTCGCCGCTCAGCCAGGCGCCGCTGGACCTGGCCAGGGCGTTCTCGATCCACGCCGCCTGCGCCCGCCATTGGCCGCGCATGGGGCCGGACACCGCCTTCATCGCCGCCGTATCGAACGGCCGGCCGGACAGCTGTTCGCGGTCCTTGATGAAGGCCTCGGGCACATGCTGGCCGATTTCGCCAAAGATGATCGGCACGGTGACCTGGAAGAACAGCCGGTCGGCCCAGTAGTTGACCGGCCAGTCCAGCCCCTCGGTCATGGCCGGCATCGGCGCGCGCCGCTCGATCTCGGCCAGGATCACCTGGGTGTCGCAATAGATGTCCGCGCCGACCTGCATCACCGGCGTGCGCCGATAGCCGCCGGTCAGGGGCAGCAAATCCGGCTTGGGCATCATGTTGGGGATCAGCACCGAGCGCCACGGCAGGCCCTTGAGCCCGAACACCACCCGCACCTTCTCCGAGAAGGGCGAGGTATCGTAGTGGTGTAGGATCAGTTCGTCGGACATATGGACCTCCCGAATGCTGGGCTGGCCTCAGGCGCCGCCGCTTTGACGATCAATCCCGCCTTTCCCTCCCGGCATGTCAAGGCGCCGCGGTGACGGAGAAGGGTCGCCTTGTCTCGCAAAAAATCGACGCTGAGGCCGTCTGGTCTTCGCGAGGCGTCCGCGCGGCTGGCGGCATCTTTTGCCTGACCGGGATTACGGTGTTACTTAAAGGTCAGCCTGTCGGAGGGTAGGACCATGACGTTGAACTGGCGTTCTGTTGTGGGCTTTCGCGTTCGGACGGCCCGCCCCGTGTTTCTGGCCCTTTGCGCGGCGTTCGCTGTCGGCGCGACGAGCGCGGCGGCGGCCACGCACTACTATCGCGACACGATCAGCACCAGGCTGGGCACGCCGCCACGCTATCTCGGCGAAGTGCCGGCGAGCGCGGCGATGCAGGGCGGCTATTTCAAGGTGGAGACCGACGCTCGGGGCCGAGTCCTGCGCGCCACCTTCCTGGAGGATGGCAAGCCGGCGAGCGACGACGTTTTCATCTACCCGGGCGCCGCCCGGCTGCCGGACCACGCCCGGCATTTCGTCAACGGCGCCCTGACCGGCGTCACCGCCTTCACCCGGGATGCGGACGGCCAGCCGACGCGAATAGACTTCTCCACCGACCAGGGCGTCCTGACCGGCTACACCACCAACACCTATTTCGCCGACCATTCGGATGGCGCCAACTTCGCCCCCGACGGGACGCGCAAGTCGCACTGGCAGGCCTACTATTCCTCCGACGGCGCCGAAATCCGCGAGCTGGCCTATCAGGAGCAGGGCGACGCCTACACCGAGAACCAGTACGACCCGGCCCGCGGCATCCAGACCTCTTCGAAGCGCTACATGAACGGCCAGATGCGGATCGCCTACAACAACACCTATGACGCCGACGACGACCTGATCCGGCAGGATCTCTACGACGAGAACAACAAGTGGTACGGGGCCAAGATCTACGAACACAACCTGCAGACCAAGGCGCTGTTCAAGTTCCTGAGCGGCGAGACCCGGGAGATTCGCTACACCTACGATCAGCGGCGGTGGGCGACCAGCACCCAGCAGTATGAAGGCGACGTACTGATCTGCACTTTCCTGTTCGAGCGCCTTCCGGACGGCACCATAAAGCGCACCATCGCCCAGGGTCCGGACGGCAGCCTCTGGGCCGAATACCCCAACCTGATGGTGGTGCAGGTGACCAAGGACGGCCACCCGCCCAACTCGACGGCCGGAGACATCCACAAGGTCGGCGACTGGTGGTAGGCGGCTAAAACTCGCCGTATCCCCGCGCCATCGCCGCCGCGAAGGCGGGCAGCAGGGCGAACAGGCCCAATTCGATATGCAGGTAGCGGCGCACGCCCTTGACCTCTGCGTCGCTGGGCGGCGTCTCGGCCCCTCGCCACCGGATGAACTTCACCGTCGGCGGGATCGACAAGAGGCCGATAACCAGGAAGGTGGCGATTTTGGCCCAGAAGAAGCCGTTGTGGGAATAATAGGCCCAGCCCTTGGCCGCGAACACCGCCCGCGAAAATCCAACGATCAGGATCAGGCCCGCTAGCACGCCATAGCTCAGGTCGATGCCGGCTGTCCGCGCCACCGCCGCCTTATCCATCCCCGTCTTGACCATCATGAATTCGGCGAACAGCACGCCGAACAGGGCGAAGATCAGCAGGTGGTGGCCGATGGCCAGGGCGAGATCGAGCATGGCGGCGTCCTTTGGAGAGCCTCATAATCTTACACTGTAAATCTAAAGTCAATGCGCCCTGCGTGACCGAAGTTTAACGGGCGGACGCCGCCAAGCCGGTCTAGGGGAGGGGAGGTGATTTCCGACGGAGCCGGATATGCAACGCCTCGCCGCCCTTCTCAGCCTGCTCATCGCCGCCGGCTTTGCGACCGCCGTCCAGGCCGGTCCCGTCGGCGAGCGCCATCTGGTGACCACGGACGCCACCGCCGCCCTGCGCGATGCGGACCATCGGCCGGACGTGCGGGTCACCGTCTGGTATCCGGCCGCCGATGGCGCGGTGGAGCAGCGGATCGACATCGGCCCGCCCGGCAAGCCGCTGTTCCTGGTCGGCGCCGTCGCCGCCGGCGCGCCCTTCGCCGACGCCAAGGCCCGGCCAGTGGTCCTGCTGTCGCACGGCTTCGGCGGCACGGCGCGGATGATGGCCTGGTTCGGCGCGCCGCTCGCGCGCGCCGGCTATGTGGTCGTGGCTGTGGACCATCCCGGCAACAACGGCATGGACAAGATGACCGCGCCTGGCGCCATCATGCCGTGGGATCGTCCCGAGGATCTGCGCGCGGCGCTGGCGGCGGCCAAGGCCGATCCGGCCATCGGCCCGCACATGGACATGGGCCGGGTCGGGGTCTCGGGCTTTTCGGCCGGCGGCTTCACCGCCCTGGTCAGCGCGGGCGCCAGGGTGGACATGACCCGCTTCCTGGTCTTCTGCCGCGCCCACCCCACGGACGGCGTCTGCGCGCCCCAGAAGGAGTTCGCCCTCAGCATGGACGACGCCCAGCGCGTCCTGGCCTCACCGGAGATCGCGCCGGAGGCCGCCCACGCAGGCGACGACCATTCTATCCCCGGCGTCCGCGCCGCCTTCGCCATCGCCCCGGCCATCGTCCAGGGCCTGCCGCCGGAAGGCCTGGCCAGGATCACCGTCCCCGTGGCCATCATCCTCGGCGACGCCGATCCGGTGGCCCCGCCGGACACCAACGGCCTGGTCGCCGCCAAGGCCATTCCACACGTGGAACTGAAGGTGCTGCCGGGAGTCGGCCATTACGACTTCCTATCGACCTGCACGCCGGCGGGCGTCGCCGTCGTGCCGATCTGCACCGCCAAGGTCCCACAGGACGAAACCCATAAGGCCGCCATCGACATGGCGCTCGCCTTCTTCGCCCGGACCCTGGGCGCGCCTTAAGGCGTATCTTAGAACTCTCGCCCCACGCCGTGGGGAGAGGGCAGGGAGAGGGGTCTATCTGGTACAGACCGGCTAGAGTCCTGACAGATTGGACCGGGATGATCCCTGACAGAATGGTGTTGTCGGGAGGATCCGTCCGATGCCGTTCAGGGAGCAGAGCTGCTTGGAGCAGCGCATATCGATTTTGGCTGAGTATGACGCTGGTGGCGTGAGCGTGACCGCGCTGTGCGAGGCTTACGGGATCAGCCGACAGACCTTTTACGCGTGGCGCGATCGTCGCTCGACGGGTCAAGCGGACTGGTTTGTGGACCGCTCGCATGCGCCGAAGACCCATCCGCGGCAGACTTCGCAGGCGACGGCCGAGGCGGTGATCGCCGCGCGGCGGCGGTTTCCCCAGTTTGGGCCGAAGAAGCTGAAGGCGTGGCTGGCTCAGACGCAGCCGGGCCAGCCCTGGCCGGCGGCGTCGATCATGGGCGATATCCTCAAGCGCGAGGGCCTGGTCGAGCCTCGTGGACGCCGGCGGCGCGCGCGGGAGCTGGGGCGGCGCGATGTGGTCGCCGATGAACCCAATGCCGAGTGGGCCTGCGACTTCAAGGGCTGGTTCCGCACTCTCGACGGCCAGCGCTGCGATCCCCTGACCATCACCGACACCGCCAGCCGATACCTGATCGATGTACGGATCACGGCGCAGACCACCGCAGCCGTGCGCACCGCCTTCGAGCGCGCCTTCGCCGATCATGGCCTGCCCCAGGCGATCCGCAGCGACAACGGCTCACCGTTCGGAGCCAACAGCGCCGCCGGTCTGACGGGGCTGTCGGTCTGGTGGCTCAAGCTGGGGATCAGGCCGCATCCGATCCGCCCCGCCTCGCCTCAGGACAATGGCCGTCACGAGCGCATGCACCGGACCTTGAAGGATCACACCACCCGGCCGCCAGCCAGGTCCCTGGCCGAACAGCAGCACCGCTTCGACGACTTCCGCCAGCACTACAATCATGAGCGACCGCACGAGGCCTTGGACCAGCGCCCGCCAGCCAGTCTCTGGACGCCTTCGCCAAGGCCCATGCCCCAGACCCTGCTCGAGCCCTGGTACGACGCCGACCATCAAGTTCGCCGCGTGCGAACCTCTGGTGAGATCAGATGGAACAACCAGCTCGTCTTCATCACCGAGCCCCTCGTCGGCGAGACCGTCGGCATCACCCAGCGCGAAGACGGCAAACACCTCGTCCGCTACTTCGACATCGACCTGGGCCTCATCGACCCCAGCGGACGCTTCCTGCGCTTCGCTCCGCTACGCCATCGGCTACGCTACGCGCAGGAAGACCAGCATCCGTAAAACTGTCAGGGATCATCCCGGTCTAATCTGTCAACCATCAAACCGGTTGAACATGAAGCGCCCCTCTCCCTGCCCTCTCCCCGTGAAGAACGGGGCGAGGTTCTGCTTGTCCGCGGGCGGCCTATTCGCTTGATCGCCCTTGCGTGTCGATCATAATTCCGGTAATTTCAGGAATTATAGAAATTGTGGAAATACGATGAACCTCCCGCCGCTCGTTCAGGCCTTCGTGCTGCACTTCGGGGAGATGGGCGGCCGGTGGGGCGTCAATCGCACCGTGGGCCAGATCTATGCCCTGCTGTTCCTCTCCGACCGGCCGCTGAACGCGGAGGAGATCACCGACGCCCTGGGCATTTCCCGCTCCAATGTCAGCATGGGCCTGAAGGAGCTGGATGGCTGGCGGCTGGTGCGCAAACGCCACCTGCCGAACGACCGGCGCGACTATTTCAGCGCCCCGGACGATATCTGGGAGATCGTCCGCATTCTGGCCGAAGAGCGGCGCAAGCGCGAGATCGACCCCACCCTCACTCTCCTGCGCGGCACGCTGATGGAGGCGCCGACCAGTCCGGAGGAGCGCCACGCTCAGATGCGGATGGGCCAGATGCACCAGCTGCTGGAGCTGGTGACCGGCTGGGCCGACGATGTGCAGAAGCTCGACAACAACAGCCTCATGCAGCTGCTCAGCCTCGGCGCCGGCGTTTCACGCCTGTTGGACGTTAAGAGCAAGATCGCCGTGTTCGGCGGCAAACGCGGAACCCAGACGCCGGAGGATGCGCAATGACCGAGGCCATCGTCCTGGCCAGGGCTCAGTTCGCCTTCACCATCTCCTTCCACATCGTCTTCCCGGCCTTCTCCATCGGCCTGGCCAGCTATCTGGCGGTGCTGGAAGGGCTGTGGCTGAAGACCGGCAAGGCGGTCTATCTCGACCTGTTCCACTACTGGCTGAAGATCTTCGCCGTGGCCTTCGGCGCCGGCGTCGTATCGGGGCTGGTGATGGCCTATCAGTTCGGGACCAACTGGTCGGTGTTTTCCGACAGGGCCGGGCCGGTGATCGGGCCCTTGATGGCCTATGAGGTGATGAGCGCCTTCTTCCTGGAGGCCGGCTTCCTGGGCATCATGCTGTTCGGCCTGGAGCGGGTCGGCAAGACCCTGCATTTCACCGCCACCCTGGCGGTCGCGGTCGGCACAGCCATCTCGGCCTTCTGGATCCTGGCCGCCAACAGCTGGATGCAGACCCCGGCCGGCTATGCGATCAGTCCGCAAGGCCAGTTCATTCCGGTCGATTGGCTGAAGGTGATCTTCAACCCCTCCTTGCCGTTCCGACTGGTCCACATGGTGCTGGCCGCCTACCTGACCACCGCCCTGGTGGTCGGGGCGGTGGGGGCCTTCCATCTCTTGAGGAACCGCGAGACCGCCGCCGCGCGCACCATGTTCTCCATGGCCATGTGGATGGCCGCCCTGGTGGGGCCGCTGCAGATCCTGGCCGGAGACGCCCACGGCCTCAACACCCTGGAGCACCAGCCGGCCAAGGTCATGGCCATGGAGGGCCACTATCAGAGCCACCCCAACGGCGCGCCGCTGATCCTGTTCGGCCTGCCCGATCAGAAGGCCGGGACGGTGCGGGCGGCGATCGAGATTCCGAAGCTGTCTTCCCTGGTCCTGAAGCACAATCTCAACGCGCCCCTGGCCGGTCTCGACACGGTGCCGCGCGCCGACTGGCCCTATGTGCCGATCGTCTTCTGGTCGTTCCGGATCATGGTCGGCGTCGGCCTCTTGATCGTCACCCTGGGCGCGGCGACCCTGGTCGCGCGGTGGCGCAAGAAGCTCTACGACTGGCGGCCGCTGCACCTGTTCGCGCTCGGCATGGGGCCGATGGGCTTCGTCGCCGTGCTGGCCGGCTGGGTCACCACCGAGGTCGGCCGCCAGCCCTATACGGTCTACGGCCTGCTGCGCACCACCCAGTCCGCCTCGGCCCTCGCCGCGCCGGCCGTGGCCTCCTCGCTGGCGGCCTTCGCGGTGGTCTATTTCGCGGTGTTCGGCGCCGGTCTCTTCTACATCCTGCGGCTGATGGGCCATGCCCCGGCGCCGCATGAAAGCGGGCTGGAGAACCGCGCGCCGATCCGCGCGGCGGGGCTTACGCCAGCGCAGGCTGTCGATAGCGGAGGCTCACGATGACCCCCGATCCCACCCTGACCCTGGTCTGGGCCGGCCTGATCGCCTTCGCCGTCTTCGCCTATATCGTCATGGACGGCTTCGACCTTGGCGTCGGCATCCTGTTTCCGCTGCTGACCAAGGGCGGTCAGCGGGATGTGGCGATGAACTCGGTCGCCCCGGTGTGGGACGGCAACGAGACCTGGCTGATCCTCGGCGGCGGCGGCCTCCTGGCGGCCTTCCCACTCGCCTACGCCATCCTGATGCCGGCGGTCTACACGCCGCTCGTGGCCATGCTCATCGGCCTGATCTTTCGCGGCGTCGCCTTCGAATACCGCTGGCGCACGGAGCGGGCCAAGTGGGTGTGGGACATCGCCTTCGCTGGCGGCTCGACCCTGGCCGCCTTCAGCCAGGGGATCATCCTGGGCGCCATCCTGCAGGGGGTGACGGTGAGCGGGCGCGGCTATGGCGGCGGCTGGTGGGACTGGCTCACCCCCTTCAGCCTGCTCACTGGCGCCTCCCTCGTCGCCGGCTATGCCCTGTTGGGTTCGACCTGGCTGGTGATGAAGACCGAGGGCGCGTTGCAGGACCGGGCTTACGCGCTGGCGCGCTGGGCGGCCATCCTCACCCTCGTGGCCATCGCGTCGGTCAGCGCGGCGACGCCCTTCCTGAAGGGCGCCTACTGGCGACACTGGTTCACCTTCCCCGGCGTGCTGGCCACGGCCCAGGTTCCGCTGCTGGTGATCGTCGCCGGATGCGCCCTGTTCTACAGCCTCTATCGCCGCAAGGAGCGCTGGCCTTTTCCCATCGCCCTTGGCCTGTTCGGCCTGAGCTACGCCGGCCTGGGCATTAGCCTGTTCCCGGACATCGTCCCCCAGCGCCTGACCCTCTGGCAGGCGGCCGCGCCCGCCAACAGCCAGGCCTTCATGCTGGTAGGCGCCGTCGTGCTGATTCCGGTGATCCTGGCCTACACCGGCTACGCCTACTGGATCTTCCGCGGCAAGACCGGCGAGACCGGGTACCATTCATGACCGCCGTCTCAAGACTTCCCCGGCCGGTGCGTCAGGGGCTGTGGTTTATCGGCCTCTGGTGCGCCAGCGTGCTGGCGCTGGGCGTGGCGGCCGGGGCGATGAAGCTGCTGTTCGGCATGATCCTGAAGTAAGGACGGCGCCTCCCGCCGGCTTCTGCCAATCTGCGGTCGCCTATGAGGGAATCGATCCGCTGTCCGCGCTTGCAGGAAGATGGAATTTCGACGGCCGGCCCGGCGCGGCCACCGCCTGCGCGCGCATGGTCGAGGCACAGTCGATATTTGGCCCGCATGATTCCGCACAATGGGACGGCGGCGGGATCGCCCTGGGCCGGCGGCTGTTCCGAACGCTTCCCGAAGACATCCATGACCGCCAGCCCCTGATCGGCCGTGGCGGCGACTGCGTCCTGGTCGCCGACCTCCGGCTCGATAACCGGGACGAACTGGAGCGCGGCCTGCAGATCCCGCCCGAGCGGACGCGGACCCTGGCCGACGCCGATATCCTGCTGGCGGCCTGGGAGCGCTGGGGCCTGGACTGCCTTGACCGGCTGGTCGGCGACTACGCTTTCGCGGTGTGGGAGGAGGGCGGCCAGCGGCTGGTGCTGGCGCGCGATCCATTGGGCATGCGGCCGCTTCACTATCACCGGGCCAACGGCTTCTTCGCCTTCGCCTCCATGCCCAAGGGCCTGCACGCCCTGGCCGAAGTTCCCCGCGCGCCGGACGAGGAGCGGGTCGCCGAATTTCTCGCCCTGCTGCCCGAAGCCGGGCCAGCTAGCTTCTTCAAGGATGTAGAGCGCGTCGAGGCGGGGTGTGTCGCCATCGTCACCCGGTCGGGCGTCACCCAACGCCGTTATTGGGAGCCGACGCGCAAAACCATCAAGCTCGCCAGCGCTGACGACTATGCCGAAGCCCTGCGCCACCACCTGGACCAGGCCGTTCGGTCCCAGCTTCGCGGCGCGTCAGACGTCGCGGCGCATTTGAGTTCTGGCATCGACAGTTCGGTGGTCGCCACCAGTGCGGCCCTGGCGCTGGCGCCGAGCGGCGGCAAGGTCATCGCCTTTACCGCCGCCCCGCGCGAGGGCTACGGCGGCCCCGACCCACGCCGGCGCCATGGCGACGAAAGCCTGATCGCCGCCCGGACCGCCGCCCTCTATCCCAATATCGAGCATGTGCTGATCCGGCCCGGCGCCTCCTCGCCGCTGGACGGTCTCGACCGCGATTTCCGTCTCTACGACCGGCCGATGCTGAGTCCGTCCAACAACGTCTGGGTGAACGCGATCAACGACGCCACGCGCGATCGCAAGCTCAGCGTCCTGCTCACCGGCCAGATGGGCAATATGAGCCTAAGCTACGATGGCGGGACGCTGCTGCCGACCCTCATGCGCGGCGGGCGTCTGATCCGATGGTTCCGCGAGAGCTCGGCGGCGGTGCGCGAGGGCGACATGCGCTGGCGCGGCGCGCTGGCCGCTACCTTCGGCCCCTATATGCCCGTCCCGCTCTGGCGCTGGCTCAACCGGACCTTCAACGGCGCCGAGGTTGGGATCGCGTCCTACTCCGCGATCCGCCCCGACCTGCTGGAGCGGCTGGATATTCCGGCCAGAGCCCGCGCCAGCGGGCTCGATCTCAGTTACCGGCCGCGGAAGGACGGCTTCGAGACGCGGCTCTGGGTGCTGCGGCGGGTCGATATGGGCAACTACAAAAAGGGCGCGCTTGGCGGCTGGGGCATCGATCAGCGCGACCCGACGGCCGACCGCCGGCTGATCGAGTTCTGCCTGTCCGTGCCTGAAGAACAGTATTTCTCGGGCGGCCAGGGCAAGGTTCTGGCGCGCCGGGCGTTCGCCGGCCGGGTGGCGCCCGAGGTGATCCAGATGGGCGGCAAGGGCTATCAGGCGGTCGATTGGCATGAAGGCCTCTCGGCGGCGCGCGGCCAGGTTGCCGAGGAAATTGCGCGACTGAAGGACTGTGGCCCGGCGGCGGCGGCGATCGACCTGGAGCGCCTGGGTCGCATGGTTGAGGACTGGCCGAAAGACGGCTGGGAAACCGAAGCGGTAACGATGGCCTACCGCCAGGCCCTGCTGCGCGCCATTGCGGTGGGCCATTTCCTGCGCAGGGCCTCCGGCAGTAACGCCTGAATGGTGCGGTGTGTTGACGCATGGAAGGATCGGTAAGGCGTTCGGAGTATGCTTAAGATCGCCCGGGCCGATCGGGGTTTGCTGCTTCCAGGCGCACGCACGCACCGAAGCGCGGAGGGATTCAACGTGCGGAAGTCCTCGCCTGGGGCGACTATTCTTACTGAATTCGATGGCTTATGCTTGGGTTCGCGGAAGATTGTGCAGGGCCAGAATCAAGATGACGACCGAGAACGACATCCACGATCTCGACTCTACTCCCGCTGAAATGGCGCAGGACCGCCAGCGCAAGGCTTGGCAGGCGCCCGTCTGCATCGCGCTCGTCATCGAGGACGCCGAGAACGGCGTGAATTCGTTCACGGACTCGGCTGCTGCGTTCAGCTGAAGCGGGCCTCGTCCGCGGCCGGCGCCGATGCCGCCGGGATCACACCCAGCAGGTCGCGGTAACGGCCGCGCGATCTTGATCGGCCATTTCTTGCGCAAGGCTTCCGGCGACAACGCCTAAGGGCTGCGCCCTAGGAGGCCGCCGGTTTGCGGCACCAGAAACCGTACATGCGGGCGAACAGCGTGGGCGCGCCCATCTCGGTCCTGGCCCAGGCCGCGAAATCGCGGTGGAGCGGGTCGTGAGGGTTGGCCTCAAGGTAGCGGGCGTCATCCCGCGGAAGCGGCAGGTCGAACCGGATCAGATATAGCCCCAGCCGGCCCAGGGCGCGCTGGATCCGAGTCACGTCGAAGGGGTCTTCGTGGCGATGCAGCAGTAGGTCGTGCACGCCGGACAAGGAGTAGAAGTCCCGGCTCGAGGGCGCGCCTCGAGGGCTCCGCGCCATGATGCGGCGGCGAACGTCACGCAGCAGATCATCGTCCACCGCGCCCGTGTCGAGGTCCGCGATCAGGCCTCGCAGCGCCTGGACGCCCAGCCGGGCGATCTTGCTGTAGACCATGATGTGCATCACCCCACCGGGGTTCAGGACCTCCGCAAGCGCCGCCCATCCCGCTTCTGGATCGGGCAGGTGGTGCAGTACGCCGGCGCAAAACACCGCATCGAAGCGGCGATCCAGATCCGCGACGCGATGCAGATCGAGCGCGTGGAAGGTGATGTCCGTCAGGCCCAATTCGTCGCAGCGCGCGGCGGCGTAGCGCAGGCTGGCCTGGCTGAGGTCGATCGCCGTGATGTGGGCGTCGGGATAGCGCAGGGCCAGGTGCGCGGCCTGCCGCCCCGTACCGCAGCCGGCGACCAGGATTTCGGGTGCGCGCGCCAGGATGTTGGGGCCGTCGGGGTCGAGTTTGCGGACGCGGTCCGTCAGACTCGTGGGCCTGGACACGGTCACCCGGCGCCATTGCGGGTAGGGCCAGGCTTCATACTGGTCGGCGACCGCCCGCGTCACCGGATCGCCCGTCGTGGAATGGCCGTCCCAGGCCGGCGGCTCCGGCCGATAGGCGCGCGCCATCGCCGGGTCCTTTTCGATTGTGGCGCGCTCGGCGGCGTCAAAGGGCCAGGCCCCCTGATTGAGCTCGGCTTGTTGCGTCAGCGCCTCGACAGTGCGTGGGAAGTCGCGCCAGCGACTTGAAAGGCAGAGCCATCTGCGCATCTCGGTCAGCCGGATCTCGGCCTGGAGGGTGGCCAGATCCTGCGCGAGCAATTCCCGGGCGAAACCGTCCGCCTCCAGCCGCGCCGCTGTTGCGGCTGGGTCGGGATCGGCGAAAAGCGGGGAAAATCGCAGCAGATATGCCCAGCCCGCCGGCGCGACGGAGGCAGGGTCGATGGAAGGGTCGGCGAGTAGATGTCGCAGCGCCGGCAACCTGTCGTCCGTGATCGCGTCGGCCGCGCCGCTCAAAACCTCGACGAGGTCTGCCTTGACGAACGGGTCGTCTGGCGTCGCATCATAGGCCGCCCAAGCCGCCGCCAACGCGAGATCGGCCCGGTTCTCGGCCCGATGAGCCAGAATAGCGTTCCGGTAGTCTGCGGGGTCTGGCGGCATTGAGGTCCGGCGGCGCTTGGGGCCCGAGGTTCAGGCCGCCGGGAAGACATCTAGCAGGTCGCGGTAACCGCGCCGCACCATCTCAGCCAGAACGTTGTGGCGCCGCAGGCCTCTGATTGCGTTCAGGTGAACCTTGTCCAGACCGGCCAGGTTGCCAGCGTGCATGCGGTCGATCCGGTCGCCTTCACCATAATAGATTTCGATGCGCGGGCGCGGCCGGCGGGCTTCGACCACTCCACGCAGATTGGTCATCATCGGCGAGGCGAACTGCTTCAGCCGGTTCAGCGTGTGGGCGCTGCGCACCACGCCATAGCTCGCATCGCGCGGCATCATGGTTTGCGGCACGAAGGCCAGCACGCCGTCGGCGTCCAGGTCCAGCGCAACACGGATCGCCGTATAGCCGGTGGCCGAGCCGCCCATCGTGATCAGCCGGCGCGTCCCCAGCTCCGTCGCCAGGGCGCGTATGCCGTCGAGCATGGCCTGGTAGCCTGGCCCGAACCGGTCCGTCCCGGCCAGGTGCAGCACCTGCCGGCTGTCATAGAGGTAAAGCGCGTTCACGCCCTTCGACGACAGCATCGCGTGAACGGCGTTCAACGGCAGGCCGAGCGCGCTGGAGGGCAGCGCGAAGCCGACCACCAGGGTGTCGGACGACGGCTCGCGGATCAGGATGGAGCTTTGTGCCGGCGAGACCCAGCCTGGAATGTCGGGACGGCCGTCGGCCCGGGCCTGCTCGAGCACGCTCAAGGCCGCCAGCATGCCGCTGGCGATCGAGCCGTGGCCCTTGTCGTCAAGCAGCCTGGTCAGGCCCATGCGGGCGCCCTCGAAACGGTTCTGCGTCATCAGGTAGAAGCCGGCGTCGAAAACCGTGCGCGGCGGAGCGGTTGGGTCGGCGACCACGGCTTCAGCGTCCTCGATCGCGGAGTTCAGCCGCCGGCTCGCGCGCAGGCAGCGCGAAAGGCTGAGATCGACATCCTCGCCCTCGACGCCGCGAGCCTTGGCGTTGGACAACACCTGCTCGGCCGCCGCGAAGTCGCCGCACTCCACCAGCGCCCGGGATATCTTCAGCGGCCATTGGGCAAGGCTGGGCTCGGCGCCCTCCAGCCCCCGCCAGTGCTCGATCGCCGAGATGGCGTCGCCCTGCCACCAGGCCATCTCGGCCTGCCGCTGGGTCTTGGTGAGGCCGGACGCCCGCGCGATGGCCCACCGCCGCCAGACGGCCCGGATCGGAACGTCGGTCCACGAGCGCACCCACAGCACCCTGCTGGCCATAAACGAGGCGACCCGGCCGACGAGCGCCGCCCGTCGCGAACTCTGCGGCTGCTCCATCCGGCGCCATCCCCCTAAGGCGCCGTCGAGCGCGCCTGGGTCGAGCTTTAGATCAGCCGCGCGGCTTGCGCCACCGCCTCGCCCGGCGTCTTAATGCGCGCCGATCGGCAGGGCCGCGGCGATCCGCGCAAGACGGCCCGCCGCGCGGAGGACGCCATGCCTGACGGATCGCAAACCGCTGACCAGTCTGCCCGCGACAAGGCCTATTCCACGCCGCTGAAGGACTTCCAGGTCGCCGACCCGGAGCTGTTCCGCTCCGATACCCTGTGGCCCTGGTTCGAGCGCCTGCGCGCCGAAGACCCGGTGCACCTGACCGAAGACGGCCCTAACGGCCGCTACTGGTCGGTGACCAAACACACCGACATCATCGCGGTGGATTCCAACCACGGCGCCTTCTCCTCCTCCAGCGAGCTGGGCGGGATCACCTTGCAGGACGCGGTCGAGCCGAATGCCTCCACCAACTTCATCGCCCTGGACCCGCCCATGCACGACGCCCAGCGCCGGGCGGTGATGCCGATGTTCTCCTCCGAGAGCATGGCCCAGCTGGAGCCGCTGATCCGCGAGCGCGCGGCCAAGATTCTGGACGAACTGCCCGTTGGCGAAACCTTCGACTTCGTCGATAAGGTCTCCGTCGAGCTGACCAGCCAGATGCTGGCCACCCTGTTCGACTACCCCTTCGATATGCGCCGCAACCTGCCCAAGATCTCGGACATGATCCTGAGCGGGCCGGAGATGACCGGCTCGGGCGAACTGACCCCGGAGCAGCAGATGGCGCTGCAGGCGGAATTCATGTCGGTGCTGATGCCCTTCAGCTTCATGTGGGAGGAGCGCAAGGCCAAGCCGCCGCAACATGACCTGATCTCCATGCTGGCCCACTGCGAGGCTACCGCCAAGCCGACGCCCGAGGAGTATTTCGGCAACATCATCCTGCTGATCGTCGCCGGCTCCGACACCACCCGCCACTCCATCACCGGCGGCCTTCTGGCGCTCAATCAGAACCCCGGCGAATACGACAAGCTGCGCGCCAACCCCGGGCTGATCGATTCCATGGTGCCGGAGATTATCCGCTGGCAAAGCCCGGTCGCCTACATGCGCCGCACCGCCCTGACCGACACCGAGGTGGGCGGCAAGATCATCAAAAAGGGCGACAAGGCCGTCATGTGGTACGTCTCGGGCAACCGGGACGAGACCGCCATCGAGGAGGCGAACGTCTTCCGCATCGACCGCGCGAGACCCCGCCAGCACGTGGGCTTCGGCTTCGGCATCCACCGCTGCGTCGGCAACCGCCTGGCCGAGATGCAGCTGAAGGTGATGTGGGAGGAGATCCTGAAGCGCTTCAAGCACATCGAAGTCGTGGGCGAGCCCCGGCGGATGACCAACAGCTTCGTGAAGGGCTTTGAGGGGATGGATGTGCGGATTGTGGGGTAGGCGCGGCAAGCCGAATGCGTCTCTCAACACAGTCCAAGCCGCTCGCGAAAAGGCTTACGCCACCCCGCTGAGGAAGTTCCAGGTCGCAGACCCGGAGCTCTATCGCACCGACACCCTGTGGCCCTGGTTCGAGCGCCTGCGGGCTGAGGACCCGGTGCATCTGACCAAGCGCGGGCCGAACGGCCGCTACTGGTCGGTGACCCGCCACGCCGACATCCTGGCGGTGGACTCAAACCACGCGGTCTTCTCCTCCGCGAGCGAGTTGGGCGGCACCACATTGATGGACAACCGCTCGCCGGCGGAGACCGCTAACCTGATCAACCTGGACCCGCCTCTGCACGACGCCCAGCGGCACGCCGTGATGCCGATGTTCTCGTCGGAGAGCATGGCCCGGCTGGAGCCGCTGATCCGCGAGCGGGCGGGCCGGATCCTCGACCAGCTGCCCGTGGGCGAGACCTTCGACTTCATCGACAGGGTCTCCGTCGAGCTGACCAGCCAGATGCTGGCGACCTTGTTCGACTTCCCGTTCGAGAAGCGCCGCGACCTGTCGCACGCCTCCGACCTGATCCTGCGCGCACCCGAATTCAGCGGAACGCGGGACCAGGCGATCGAACTGCGGCGCGGCCTGCTGGCCGCCATAGCCCCCGTCGTGGGCCTGTGGGAGGCGCGCAAGGCCGCGCCGCCCCAGCATGATCTGATCTCCCTATTGGCGCACAGCGAGGCTGCCGCCGGGACAAGGCCGGAACAGTTTCTGCGCCACATCATCCTCTTCATCGTCGCCGGCTCGCACACCACCCGCCACTCCATCACCGGCGGCCTGCTGGCGCTTAACCAGCATCCGGCTGAATACGAAAAGCTGCGCGCCGACCCCGGCCTGATCACCTCCATGGTTCCCGAGATCGTCCGCTGGCAGAGCGCCATCCCCTACATGCGCCGCACCGCCCGGGCCGACGTGGAGCTGGGCGGCAAGCGGATCAAAAAGGGCGACCGGGTGGTGATGTGGTACATCTCCGGCAACCGCGACGAGGCCGCGATCGAAGACGCGAACACCTTCCGCATCGACCGCCTCCGCCCCCGCCAACACGCCGCCTTCGGCTTCGGCATCCACCGCTGCGTCGGCCAACGCCTGGCCGAGCTGCAGCTGACGGTGATGTGGGAGGAGATGCTGAAGCGGTTCCAGAAGATCGAGGTGGTGGGCGAGCCGGTGCGGATCGCGAGCAGCGTGGTGCGGGGGTATGAGCGGATGATGGTGAGGATTGTGGGGTAGGGGTGAACCCGTCAGTTCGTCAGCGCGATCGGACGGCGGGGTCGTTCTGGTCCCGAGGCAGGAGGCCAAGGCCTGACAGAATATCGACGGCGCCAAGCGCGACGGTGAGCGTACTGGTGATCGGGGCCGTGGACTTGGAATTCGCCATGCGGCGGAGTTTGGCGGGAGGTTAAGTGGTGGCGGGGCGGTGCAGGCGTCGATGCACGGCGTTTACGCCGTCTCATATCGGGGAGGCGCTCCATACTCTTTCGCGCGCCTCTCATATCTTAAGGGTTGAAATTAGAACTCCAGCATGTGCAGGATGAGTAAAGTTTGGGGGCGGATATGGGTGCACTGACTAAGGCTGAAGCTAAGATCACGGCGCGAAAAGTCGTAAACAGGTGGTGCGCAGGCGCTGCCGCTGTTGGTTGGATTCCCGGGAGCACCCTTGTACTCACGCCAGGCGATTTTGTCATGGCGCGGACTGTCGCTGGAATTTTCGAAGTCAGCGCGCATGATGTGGAGAGTGCGCTCGCTGCAATCGTTGGCTCGGTCGCCGGACGCAGCGCTGCCGAATTGCTCTCTTTTATCCCCATACTTGGATGGGCCGTGAAGGCGGGGGTTGCTGCCGCGACCACAAAAGCGGTCGGTGAGGCCGTGATTGAGCACTACCGCGAGCTTTCACCGCTCCCATAGCTACGGCGGCAATACGCTAAGTCTTGCAGTCAGCGCCGACGGAATTCACGGACCGTTGCTCCCTAGCAAGCTGAGTTGCCCCGCCCGGACCACCTCGGTTCGCATCGGCATTGCCCCCTGGGTGCTTTCGGCGTTTGCTGACCAGACCAAGCCCTCCAAGGGAGTTGATCGATGTCAGCCAACGTCCGCGTCACCATCACCGAAAACGGCCCCTACCTCGTCACCGGCGATGTGCCGATCGCCAGACAGACCATCGTGGCCGACGCCGAAGGCGGCTCGGAGGCCTGGGACGAAGGCGAGGCGGTGGCGCACCGGGCGAGCTACGCCCTGTGCCGATGCGGCGCCTCCAAGACCAAGCCCTTCTGCGACGGCTCCCACGCGGCGGTCGGCTTTGACGGAACCGAGACGGCCAGCCGCGAGCCCTATCTCGACCAGGCCAAGGGCATGGAGGGCCCGGTCCTGGGGCTGACGGACGTCGAAAGCCTCTGCGCCTTCGCCCGCTTCTGCGACCCCAACGGCCAGGTCTGGGCCCAGGTGGAGCGCACGGACGATCCCCAGGTGCGCGACATGTTCGTCCGCCAGGTCAACGCCTGCCCCTCAGGCCGCCTGGTCGCCTGGGACAAGGCCACGGGCCAGCCGGTCGAGACGCCCCTGCCGGTCTCGATCGGCCTGGTGGAAGACCCCGAACAACAATCCAGCGGCCCGCTCTGGCTGCGCGGTGGCATCCCGGTGGTGGCGGCGGACGGGTTTGAGTACGAGGTGCGAAACCGCGTGACCCTGTGCCGGTGCGGTGCGTCGAACAACAAACCGTTCTGCGATGGGACGCATGCGTCGGTGAAGTTTCGGGATGAGTGAAGGGGCGCTAAGAGAAGGGAATATTGCTCCTGTCCCCGCATTTCTCCGCCAAGCTAGAGTTCCATAGCGAGGTTGACCTCTGGACCGCTAGGTCGTTCCACGCCCTCGAATTCCGAAAATTCGACGAGCGGTCCTATCCAAACCGTAAGGATCGAGCTCTTCGGCATCACAGGCTCTGTCGGCTCGTGAGGCGCGACCGCTGCCGCAAGTTCGGTGTGAGTCTCGTCCACACGCCGGGACGCCATGGTAACCGCACTCTGCACGCAGTCCTCAACGGCTAGGACAAATGTGAACTGAGCGCCTCGGTCGAACTGAAGTCTCTTCTGGGTGACCTTAAAGCCCACATCGATCTCCATGCGGGGAGCAATCAAGGTCTTGCCGCCACAAAAGATTAGTGTGGGATCTTCGGGCTCGAATTTGACCTTGATTACCCGATGAAGCTCTCCGTCAAATGTGCCATTTCCGAAATCTAACCTGGTTGGCTTGTAGGCGGTGCGAACGGCTGATTTCGCCATCCGCTCCATAAGCTCCTCCAGTGTTTTGTCTGGTTTTCCCGGAGCCGCGATTGGAGTGCTGGACGTGTTTGCGGGGTCACCCATTCTGATGTCGAGCCGGAAGGGTTCGGTTTGGGGAAGAGCGACCGCCATCGCGCCCGGCAACTGAGGATTCCCCAGGGATACAGAGACAAACTGGAGCCAGATTTCGATGTGGCGCCCCGGGAGGCCCCATTCGCTATCCGTCGGCTCGCGCAATTTGAAGAGCGAGATATTTTCGTGGCGAGCCTGGGTTGCCGCGCCCTCCTGAAATCCCTTGGTCGAAAAAATCACGCCGCGAGAAGCGCCGACTTCGCGGATGGTCGTTGCGAGCGCATCTACGTGCAGCCGTTTGACGCGGCTATTCCAGTACTTGCACTCGACAACGATGAGATGTTCGTAGAGGCCTTCTTTGTGCCGCACGAGTACATCGATTTGGCGCTTTGCGCCCGACCGTCCCGTCAATATGACGTCGCGTTCGACCGTGACGGTGCCGGTCTCATGAAGCTGGGCAATGAGTTTCTCGAATCCGCCCCAGTCGGTGACAAGGTCGGCGATAGAGTGCGGGATCATGTGTTGATCCCCGCCAGGGCTCCGAAACAGTGCCCAACCTTGTTGACCTCCTCCAAGTTGAAGCCGCGATAGTGCATCGAGAGTAGAGAGTCCCCGGCGGCGCTGTCGCCAGCGGTAAAGTAGCGGACATCAGAAACCAGCTCGAATCCGCTCGGGTTCAGCATGCCGATTTGCACACCGCCGCCGACTGAACTGGGCGTGTCGTGCCGAAGCTGCGCCCGCAGCATGTCGATCGGTTCATGTCGCCACTGTCCATTTGTCGGCTTGAGCTTCTTGAGTTGCCGTGAAGCTTCGGCACGACCACTACCGAACAGCATCATTTCGCCGGCACCGAGCTCCAGTCTCTCGATGTTTAGCGCAACGCCGGTTGAACCGGGACGCGCGTAAATGTGCCAAGCCTCCGCTGACTCGGCCCCTTCATTGTAGCCCAGAAGAAGACATTCGGTTCGGCAATTGATGTCGCCTGCTGCTGCAAGCTCGAAGGTGTAGGCTCTCACAAACTGACCTAGATGTTCGGCGCATTCACCGATGGTCGGCAGGGTCTGTTCACCAGAGGAACAGAGCCTCGACCACAACGGGAGTACGGCAGCGTAAGACTGCAATGCGACGAGCGAACTTCCAGCATAGGCGATGCCGACAGTCTTTTTGGCGATCGGCGGCCCGTTTGGATTTCGACATTGCAAGATCAAATCGGCCTCAAGCAATTTCGCGGCGCGATCTGTGAGTTTCACGAATCCGCCGCCCTTGCCCGAATGCGAGAGGCGACTGTCGCTGGTCAACCATAGGCGCTGAGCCGGCCCTTCTCGCCAGAGCATGAGTACGGTCATTCGCTTTACGACCTCGCGAATTCAACTACGGTGACAGATATCAAACGCCGAATTACGTGGCGGCTAGCCGCGCAATCCCCTGGTGCGGGCGGCCGGAGTCGAACCGGCACGGGGCGGACCCCAACAGATTTTAAGTCTGGCGCGTCTACCAATTCCGCCACGCCCGCAACGGGCTGGTCATAACCCGCGTCGGCTCAGCCTCAAAACCACTTGCGCCATTTGAACCAGATCAGCGGCAACACGGTGGTCACCAAGAGCAGGCCCAGGCCGTACTCGTAGCCGTATTTCCAGTGGTATTCCGGCATGTTCTGGAAGTTCATGCCGTAGATGCCCGCCACCAGGGTGGGGGCGATGCCGACCACGGACCAGATGGTCAGCACCTTGAAGATGTCGTTCTGTTCGATGCCGATCAGGCCCACCACGGCGTCGAGCAGGAACTGCACCTTGCCGAACAGGTGTTCCACGAACAGGTTCAGCGAGTCCACGTCGCCGGCGATGGCGGTGAGCCGCTCGCGCTTGTCGGCGTCGATCCAGCTCTTGCCCATCTCCTTGGCGAAGGGGGCGATGCGGCCGACGCTCATCAGGCTTTCGCGGATCATCGAGACCCGGTCGCCGATGCGGCCCAGCCGCTGCAGCCGCTCGCGCAGCACCCCGCTGGAGCGGATGGCGGTTTTCACCCCATCGGCCTTGGCGCGGAACACCTGGTGGGAGATGTCGTCCAGGACGCCGCGGGCGATCTCCAGCATGTCGGCCTCGCGGTCGATCAGCGCTTCTAGCAGATTGACGAATACCTCCGTGGCGGGCGGGCAGGGGTGGTGGTCGCCGCAGACCCGCTCGGCGGTGGTCTCGAACACCTTCAGCTCCGCGAACCGCACCGTGACCAGGACGTGGGGCGTCAGGATCATGCCGATATAGGTCAGCGACGGATGGTCGGTGGCGGCGTCGGCGATCACCGGCGCGGACAGACAAAGCATCTTGCCCTCGGCCCGCATCTGGCTGGAGCGGTCGATGCGGCGCAGGTCCTCCAGGGCGGGGACCTTCAGCTGGGTCAGGTCCTCAACCAGCTCGATCTCGGCTTCGCTGGGATTGAGCAGGTCGATCCAGACGGCGGCCTTGCCGTCGTGGTGCGGGCCGGGGTGATCGGGGGCGTGGCCGTGGCGGGGGTGAAACGCGAGCATGATCTTATACTAGAGCCTCGACGCTCATTTGGCTGCCGGATCGTCGATGGTCAGGCCCTCGATCCCCGCCGCGCGCAGGGCCGCGGCCAGCTCTTCCACCGTGGCGTCCAGCTCGGCCGGATCGCGGCCGCGCAGCACCAGGTTCGAGCCATAGCCCTCCGGCCCGAAGAAGGGATAGGAGCCCAGCGACATCTCCGGGTGCGCCTTGGCCACCCGCTCCAGCGGCTCGGCGATCACGCCCTCGCCGGAGCCGTCCACCCGCACATTGCGCGACAGCACCACGGAGCCGCCCTTCAGCCGCCAACCCACATCCTCCAGCATGCCGCGCATGATCTGCGGCACGCCTGCCATCACGAAGACATTGCCGATGGTGAAGCCGGGCGGGCCGGCCACCGGGTTCTTCACCAGCTCCCCGCCCTCCGGCACCCGCGCCATGCGACGGCGCGCCGGGGTGAGTTCCACGTGGCCCCAGCGGGCCTTCATCATGGCCAGGATCTCCGGGTGCTCATAGAGCTTCACCCCGAACGCCTCGGCCACGCAGTCGGCGGTGATGTCGTCGTGGGTGGGGCCGATGCCGCCGGTGGTGAGCACATAGTCGTAGCGGGCGCGCAGGTGGTTGAGCGCGGTGACAATTTCCTCTTTCACGTCGGGCGTGACCCGCGCCTCGGCCAGGTCCACCCCATGGGCGCCGAGATATTTGGCGATGTGGTTCAGGTTGGTGTCCTGGGTCCGCCCCGACAGGATCTCATCGCCGATAATCATCACCGCGGCGGTGACCTTGGTTGTCGTGGTCATGCGAACCTCACCCGTCTCATCTGCTCGGTCCGTCCTTCTTACCTTCTCCCGGAGGGAGAAGGAGGGGCCCGCCGCGCAGCGGTGGGAGGATGAGGGGTTACGCGGGTTCAGGATAAGCCTGAACCGTCCCTAATCCCTCACCCTCCCATCCTGCGGATGGGCCCCTCCCTCTCCTTCCAGAAGAGGTGTTCCGCGATTTATCCGGCGCGGCTGGACCTCATGTATCGAAGACGGCATAGGCCGGGCATGGACTTCCCTCAACCCCTCGAACGCGGCGTCCTCATCCAGCGCTACAAGCGTTTCCTCGCCGACATCGCGCTCGACGACGGCCGCCACATCACCGCCCACTGCCCAAACCCCGGCGCCATGCTCGGGCTGAACATGCCCGGCTTACCGTGCTGGGTGTCCACGTCGGGCAACGCCAAGCGCAAGCTGCCGCACACCCTGGAGCTGGTGGAGGTCGATGGCGGCTTGGTGGGCATCAACACCATGCACCCCAACCGCATCGTCGCCGAGGCCCTGGCAGCCGGCGCCATTCCGGAACTGGCGGGCTATGACACCATCCGGCCGGAGGTGAAGTATGGCGCGGCCAGCCGGGTCGACTTTCTGCTGACGGGCGAGGGCAGAGCGCCCTGCTTCCTGGAGGTGAAGAACTGCCACCTGTCGCGCGGCGGCGGGCTGGCGGAGTTTCCCGACTGCGTGGCGGCGCGTTCGCTGAAGCATCTGGTCGAGCTCAGCCGCGAGGTGGCCGATGGGGCTCGGGCGGTGATGCTGTTCGTAATCCAGCGCATCGATTGCGACCGGTTCGACACCGCCGCCGACCTCGACCCGGCCTACGCCAAGGGATTGATCGCGGCGGCGGCGGCGGGCGTTGAAGTTTTGTGCTATGATTGCGACATAAGCCTGAACGCAGTCCGCTTGGCGCGGGTTAGACCCTGGACGTCTCGATAAGCGGCCGGGGACAAGGAATTGATCGATGAGCCTCGCTGAAACCCTCGAAACCCGCGTCGCGCCCCGGCGCACGCACGAGATCAAGCTGCATGACGCGGCTGGCTTCGAAGGCATGCGCAAGGCCGGCAAGCTGGCCGCCGAGTGCCTGGACATGCTGACGCCCCACGTCGTGCCCGGGGTGGTGACCGACGATCTGGACCGGATGGCGCGGGAGTTCATCCTCGACCACGGCGCCCTGCCGGCCTGCCTGTTCTATCGCGGCTATTCCAAGACGGTCTGCATCTCGCCGGGCCATGTGGTCTGCCACGGCATCCCGTCGGAGCGGACCCTGCGCGATGGCGAGATCGCCAACATCGACGTCACCGTCATCGTCGATGGCTGGCACGGCGACACCAGCCGCATGTATCCCATCGGCGAGATCGCCCCCCGCGCCAAGCGGCTGATCGAGGTGACCTACGATTCCTTCGAGCGCGGCCTGGCCGCCGTGAAGCCGGGCGCGCGGCTCGGCGACATTGGCTACGCCATCCAGTCTTATGTGGAGGCGCAGCGCTGTTCGGTGGTGCGCGACTTCTGCGGCCACGGGGTGGGGCAGGTGTTCCACGACAACCCCAACATCCTGCACTTCGGCCGCCGCGGCGACGGCGTGGAGCTGAGGGCCGGCATGTTCTTCACCATCGAGCCGATGGTGAATCTGGGCAAGCACCAGGTGAAGCTGCTGTCGGACGGCTGGACGGCGGTCACCCGCGACAAGTCCCTGTCCGCCCAGTGCGAACACTCCATCGGCGTGACCGAGACGGGGTACGAGGTGTTTACCGCCTCGCCGAAAGGGCTGTTCCGGCCGGTGCTCTGATTTTTCCGCCCTAACAGGGTAGGAAAATCCGCTCATCCCGGCGAACGCCGGGACCCAGATCGTATGGCTCAACCCTGCATCGGAATCCGGAATACCTTTTCCTGTCAGAGCTTTATGATCTGGGTCCCGGCATCCGCCGGGATGAGCGGTCCAGAGTTACGCTCCCCATTTCGTACCTAAGGTGAAGGTGCGATAAAACCTTCCCATGGACCCCAAACCCCTCAAGCCCCACCACGCCGGCCACCGCGAGCGGCTGCGCGAGCGGGCTTTGGCGGGAGGCTTAAGCGCGCTGCCGGACTATGAGCTGCTCGAGCTCTACCTGTTCCGCTCCATCCCCATGAAGGACGTCAAGCCCCTGGCCAAGGCGCTGTTGGCGCGGTTCGGCGACCTGGGTGGGGTGCTGGCTGCGCCGATCGCCGACCTGTGCACCGTGGCCGGGATCAAGGAGCAGGTCGCGCTGGATCTTAAGCTGATGCATGAGGCCTCGGTGCGCATCGGCCGGGCGCCGATGACAAAACGCCCGGTGATCTCCTCGGCCAGCGCCTTACAATCTTACATTCGCACCGTGCTGGCCAACGAGCCGCGTGAGCAGTTCCGCGTGCTGTTCCTCGACAACAAGAACCAGCTGATCCTGGACGAGGTGATGGGGCAGGGGACCATCGACCACGCGCCCGTCTATCCGCGCGAGGTGGCGCGGCGGGCGTTGGAGCTGTCGGCGGCGGCGGTGATCCTGGTCCACAACCACCCGTCCGGCGATCCCACGCCCTCGCGGGCGGATATCGAGATGACCAAACAGGTGGTGGAGGCCGGCAAGCCGCTGCGCATCGCCGTGCACGACCACCTGGTGGTCGGCCGCGACGGGGTGGCGAGCCTGAAGGCGCTCGGGTTGTTCTGAGTCGTTAGCGGACCGGGCGCTCGGGCCGGCGGATCTGGCTGATCCTGAGGGCGAGGTGGTCTAGCGACATGCGGCGCAACCGCGGGTGAAGCTGCTGGATCTCGTACAGGCTGGCGTCGGGGTGTTGGATGACGGCCTCCTCAAGGGGAGACTTGGCGTCGAAATTGTATCGGTAGTTCATAGAATAAGGTCGTCCAAAAAAGTTCGTTGGCGGCAATGCGGCCACACGGCGGGTTGGGTTGATAAGGCGAAGCTTGGCCCCGGAGATCGACGCACCAGGGGCGCGGGCGATCCAGCCGCTTTCCGGACGAATATTATCTGACCCAATGTGGGTTCAGGACAAATTTTCCGGAGGGACTTCTCAGATATCGCGCCGCCGAACTCAGAGGGTCCGGCAGGATTTATCCGCGAATTCGAGCGGTCTTCGACAAGCGCATACTTAGCGTAATTTCCGCAAGATGCAAGAAAACGTGTAAAATACTTCGCCTCAAGGCCTGTTGGCGTGCTAAAAACACTGGATGCGAGCAGATTTAGATCGGGCCGTCTTTACGGTCATGCGCCTTGAAGGCGGCTGGGCCGTCGAATATGGCGAAGAGCGGTTCGGCCATTCGCCGGACAAGGAAGTCGCCAAGGCGTTCGCCTACAAGCGCGCCCGCCAGCTCCAGGACGGCGGCCGTCCCTGCCAGATCAAGGTGATCGGCGAATCCGGCTTCTTCGGCGCCTGATGAAACCGCCCCCCGCCACCGCCCGCAACGTCTCCACCGCCATCGGCCTTCGACGCGAAATCGAGAAGGCCGAGGCCGACGGCGTCTCCAAGGACGACATGACCCTTGAACTGACGCTCCAGGACGTCAGCAATCTCAAGCGCGACCGCAATCTCGCAGTGACCGACATCAGTTTCGTCGGCGGGGTGATGAGCTTCCTGGGCGTGAAGATCGTCTCGGGCGGCGTCGGGACCAGCGCCTTGCGCCGCACCACCGCGGCCTGACAGCGGGCCAGGCCCGCTAGCCAGCCAGTGGATTGATCACAGACTCACCGCCACGTGCCCGCGGCTCGCGCCTTCGTCGAAGGGCAGGGGGGCGAGGCGTGGGTCCGCCTCGACCTCCACAACGGACATCGACGCCACCGCCAAGTGCGCGCCGAATGCGTTCAAGCCGAAGCTGGCCGTGTTTCGAACGTGAGCGTCTTGCGCATCGGCCCGCGTCGCTGTCTCTTTCCGGTTTGCAGGGAGCCTGTGCGTTGGGACGCATCGCTGGTTTCGGGACATCGCGCCGAGCCTTCATGACAGCGGCGGCCGCCATGCTGGCGGTGGGTCAGGTGGCGCCGGCCGACGGCGCGGAGCCGCCGCCTCAGGAACTCGAGCCGATCGGCGGCGTCATCGCTGGCCCACGCGGCCTGACGGTGCGGGTGACCAGCGGCGGCTGCACCACCAAGGCCGACTTCGCCCACTATACCGAACCTCGCGGCGAGGCGGTGACGGTGGCCTTCGCGCGCCGGCGCCTGGACCGCTGCGGCGGAAAGGCCGGTGAGGTGGAAATCTTGTTTTCTTACCAGGAGCTGGGCCTGGCGAGAGGCCAGGCCGTGGTGGTGCTCAACCCGATCGGGCGGTGATGTGTTCGGCTGCTAGACCTATCCGCGAGGCACACGAAGAAGGATTCAAACGCTGAGGCGCGAAGGACGCTAAGGGCCTAACGCATCAAAGCTATAGCGTACTCCCAACGACAATCGCGCGGGCTTCGCCCGCCTTAGCGTCCTTCGCGCCTTTGCGTTTCAATATGAAAACGCAGGCCTCTCTGCGGAAGCCCTAAGCCAGCACGCCCTGGACGGCCAGGAAGGGCTTCAACTCGCCGGCTTCGTACATCTGGCGGACGATGTCGCAGCCGCCGACGAACTCGCCCTTGACGTAGAGCTGCGGGATGGTGGGCCAGTCGCTGAAGCTCTTGACGCCCTGCCGCAGGGCCTCGCTCTGCAGCACGTTCACGCCGATGAAGTCCGCGCCCAGGTGATCCAGGATCTGCACGGTGACGGAGGAGAAGCCGCATTGCGGCGCATCCGGCGTGCCCTTCATGAACAGGACCACGTCGTTGGACTGCACCGTATTGGCGATGAAGTCGTGGATGGGATCGGCAGACGTATCGGTCACGGCATGGGCTCCGCCAAGAACTGGCCAAAGGCTGGTTGACCCCAGAGCTAGGCGCCCGCATGGGCAGGGTCAAGGGCCACGCTCGTCCGGCGGCCTGCTTAGCGGGCCTTTGCCTGCAGCGCCTTGTCGCCAAACCGCGCCATTTCGATCTGGGCGCCCAGGCCCGGCGGCAGATCGCGCTCGCTCACGGCCGCCAGGGCGTCGAGTTGATCGGTGTCGCCTGCGTTGATCAGCACCGACGCCAGCGAGGGCTCGGTGAGGGCATAGGCCAGGCAGAGATCCTCGGCCCGCCAGTTGGACGTGTCGTTCAGGAAGGCGTAGCTGCCCATGTGGTCCAGGGCGTTGGCCGGGCGGCCGCCGAACAGCGACTGTTTGATCGGCGCCGGCGGCGCCTTGATCAGGCCGTCCGGGAAATACTCATACCCCAGCACCGCCATGTCATGCTCCATCGCCGCCTTCAGCCGCAGGCGCTCCTTCCAGCCGGAGGTCAGGCTGAAGGGGGTGCAGAGCAGGTCGAAGGCGCCGGTGGAGATGTAGGCGTCCATGGCGTCGTCCTTGCCGCCGACGCCCAGCATGCGGGCGCGCCCGGACTGACGGATGCCCCGCAGGGTCTCCAGCGCATAGGGGCTGAGTTCCTCCGAATGGGGATCGTCCAGCACCACGGCGTCCAGATAGTCGATGCCGGTGCGGGTGATCACCGAATCGATCAGGTGGCGCATGCCGTCCGGCGTGAAGTCGCGGCTGGGGCTGACGCCCAGGCGCAGGGCCACGCACACCAGCCGGCGCTCGATCGCCTCCAGCGCCATGCCCACGCCCTCGATCAGGGCTGGGTGGCGGCCGACGATCTCGATGGCGTTTATGCCCCGCTCGAAAGCGGCGAACAGGAAGGCCTGCCAGTCGGCGGGACGGCTACGGCTGCTGTTGTCGGTCAGGCTGAGGGAGACGACCGAAACGACCATTCCGCTAGGGCCTAGGGGGCGATATCTCATGTGTTAGATCCGGATGGCGCGGCCATCGTCTCCAAGGCCAGGGCGTGCAATTCGCCGCCCACCTTGCCCTTGAGCGCGGCATAGACCAGCTGGTGCTGGCGGATGCGGGTCAGGCCGGCGAAGGCGGCCGAGACGATGCGCGCACGGTAATGGTCGCCGTCTCCCGCCAGATCGTCGATGGCGATCTCGGCGTCCGGAAAGGCGGCGCGCAGTTCGGCCTCAAGGGCGCTGACGGTCATGGGCATGGCGGGTCGCCGTCGCGGGTGGGGATTTCGACATCCTGCTTTTGCGCCGAAAATGCTTAAGAAGTCGAAACGACATTGCGCAATCGGCGGCCAGACCGGCCGAGTCCCGCCCTTGAACCCATGCCCTCGCCGTGCAGGATGCGCCTCAATGGGGGCTTCGATGATCAAACGCGTTCTCTTCGCACTCTCGCTCGCTGGCGTGTTCGCATGCAGCCAGTCCGTGGTCGCGGCGGATGGCAGACTGGCGGCGCTGAAAGAGGCGCATCCGACTCAAGCTTTTGGACCTGACGGACCGATCCAGCCCGCGCCGCCGCCGCCGGCCAGCGTCTTTTCGCTGGTCCATTACCCAGGGGCTCAAGGCGCCCTGGCGGCCTATGTGACACCGCGGCCGAGTGACGGCGGCAAGCGTCCCGCGATCGTCTGGATCACCGGCGGCGATAGCAATACGATCGACGACCTCTGGCATCCGGCCGATCCTGCCAACGATCAGACCGCCGCAGCCTACCGCAAGGCGGGCGTGGTGTTGATGATCCCCTCCCTGCGTGGCGGCAACGATAATCCCGGTCGGCGCGAAGGCTTCTTCGGCGAGGTGGATGACGTCATCGCCGCGGCGGACTGGCTGGCGAAGCAGGACTACGTCGATCCCGCCCGCATCTATCTCGGCGGTCACAGTACTGGCGGGACCTTGGCGCTTTTGACCGCTGAATCCACCGACAGGTTCCGCGCTGTCTTCGCCTTCGGCCCGGTCGCCGATGTACGCCAGTATGGCGGCAACTATGTCCCGCCAGGGCTGAGCGACCCGACCGAGATACGCCTGCGCTCGCCGATCTATTGGATGGCGTCCATTCAAAAGCCGACCTTCGTGATCGAAGGCGCCGACCCGCCGAGCAACGCCGAGGCGGTCGCTCTGCTGGCCAAGTACCCGCATCCGCCGCAAATGCAGACCTTCCTGGTGAAGGGCGCCAGCCACTTCAGCACGCTGGCGCCGATCAACGGCCTGCTCGCGCGGAAGATTTTGGCCGATACCGGTCCGGCCAGCACCATCGCCTTGAGTCAGGCGGAATTGGACGCGCTGTTTTCGCACTAGCGCCGCGCGATCGTCAGCTCCGGCGCGGCGTCATCAGGCCGAAGGGTCGCCCAAGCGGGTCCTGCGCCAGGGCCATGGCGTCGCCGTCCGGCAACACCTGCTTCGGCATGAGCAACTTGCCGCCCAGGGTCTCGATCCGCGCCAGGGCAGCGTCGATGTCGGCGACCTCGACGAACAACTGCACGGTCTCCGGCGCTTCCAGCGGCGCTGGCCAGACGCCGCCGTCCAGGCCTCCCGTGGTCGCGGTCCGATAGCCAAGGCCGTTGTCGGCGGAGAATGACCAGCCGAACGCCTCGCCATAGAACCACGCCAGGGCGTTGGGATCCTTGGTGATCATTTGCCAGTGGGCGACCGCGCCGTCCATGATCAGGCCTCCGTGCGCACGGTCCACACCGCGCCGTTCAGGGTGAGCAGACCCAACCGCGCCAAGCGGACCAGGCTGACATTGATCTCGTCGGCGCTGACGCTGAGCTGCCGGGCAAGCGCCAGCGTGGTCGGCCGCGCGCCCTCCGCCGCGGCCTCCACTATGGCGAGGTCCAGAGGCGCGAACTCTCGGCTATGGGCGCGTTCGGCCGGGCTCAGGTGCAAGGCGTCCGCCAAACGGTCGATCACGTCGTCATGCAGCGGTCTCGTCCCGCGTATCCACTGTGAAAGCGTGGCGTGATCGATGCCCAGGTCCCGTGCGAACGCCCTCAGCGAATAGCGGCGGTTTCTTGCCCGTCGCTGCTCAAACGTGTGACTCAGGTAGGTGGCGAAACCCATGAGCGAACTTATACGCCGCGCCGCGCGGACGCCTAGCGACCACCGCTCGATTGTGGGGCGCCGCGCTGCCCCGCCTCGCGCAAACCTGCTTGCATCGTGTCCGCCGCCGCCAGAAGGTGCGCGCCATTCAACAAGCCGGTATGGGCGAGGAAACTTAGATGGCGATCGATTTTGAAATTCCCGAAGCGGCCAAGGCCGTCCGCGCCAAGGTGCGCCAGTGGGTGCATGACGAATGCATCCCGGCTGAGACGCGGCTGCACGACGGCGAAGACTACAAGACCGTCCTGAACGAGCTGCGGGTGAAGGCCCGCGCCCAGGGCCTCTGGTGCCCCTTCATCCCGGTCGAGCACGGCGGCATGGGCCTCGGCCCGCTGGCCAACGCCCTGGTGCAGATGGAACTGGGCGAGAGCCATCTCGGCGCCCTGTCGATGAACACCCAGGGGCCCGACGACGCCACCATGCTGACCCTGCTGACCCACGGCACGGATTATCAGAAGGAGAAGTTCCTCAAGCCGCTGCTGAACGGTGAAAAGCGCATCTGCTATTCGATGACCGAAAAGGCCGCCGGCGCCGACGCCACCGGCATGCAGACCCGCGCGGTCAAGGACGGCAACGAGAACTATGTGCTGAACGGCGAGAAGTGGTTCTCCAGTGCCGCCAGCGCCGCCGATATCGCCCTGGTGATGGCCAAGACCGACCCGGACGCGCCGCGCCACCAGCAGTTCTCGACCTTCATCGTCGAGCTGCCCAACCCCGGTTACAAGATCAAGCGCGACATCCCCACCATGGCCGCCGAGGGTCCGCTCTCGCACATCATGGGCGGCGGCCACTCCGAGATCGAGATCAAGGACCTGGTCGTGCCGGCGGAAAACCTGCTGGGCGGCGAGGGCAACGGCTTCAACATGGGCCAGCATCGGCTGGCTTACGGGCGCCTCCGCCACGGCATGCACAATGTGGCGATGGCTCAGCGGGCGCTGGACATGGCCGCGGCCCACGTGACCCAGCGCACCACCTTCGGCAAGCCGCTGCATGAGCGCCAGGCCGTGCAGTTCATGTTCGCCGAGTGCGCGTCCCAGCTCTACATCGCCCGGCTGATGCTGCTGCACATCGCCTACAAGGCGGAAAAGGGCCTGGACCTGCGCCAGGAGAACGGCATCGCCAAGGTCTATCTGGCCCACATGGTCCACCATGTGGTCGACACCGCCATCCAGCTCCACGGCGCCCTGGGCTATTCCACCGACACCCCCCTGGCCCGTTGGTACACCCACATCCGCGCCCAGCGGCTGGTGGATGGGCCGGACGAGGTGCACCGCTGGACCACGGGCCGCAACGTGATCAAGGCCTTCCAGCGCGACGGCACCACCGCCGCCGCCACGGGCGGGGATTTGATCTAGAACGCACTTGCCCCCTTCGGCCCCACGCGCACTATACCCCTCCTAAGAAAAGCCGGCTTGAGACCGGCCACGCCGGGAGGACGCATGCTGCTCGAGGGGCTGAAGGTGGTCGAGATGTCGACCTGGGTGGCCGGACCCGGCTGCGCCGCCATCATGGCCGACTGGGGCGCCGACGTGATCAAGGTGGAAAGCGCCGCCGGCGATCCGGTGCGCTTCATGTTCCCCGACCTGCCGGACAGCCCCGGCAATCCGGTTTTCTCGCTGGAGAACCGCGGCAAGCGCGGGCTGGTGCTCGACATCACCAAGGCGGAGGGGCGCCAAGCCTTGATGGCGCTGCTGAAGACCGCCGATGTCTTCATCACCAACGTCCGCCCCGGCGCCCTGGCTCGGGCTGGGCTGGACTACGCCAGCGTTCACGCCGCCGCGCCCCAGCTGATCTACGCCAGCATCACCGGCTATGGGCTGCAGGGCGAGGAGGCCGACCGGCCGGCTTTCGACCTGACCGGATTCTGGACCCGCACCGGCATCGCCGCCGCCACCATTCCGCCCGACCAGGAGCCGTTTCCCTGCCGCCCGGGTTTCGGCGATCACGTCACGGCCCTGGCCACCTGCGCCGCCGTGCTGGCCGCTGTGCACGGCCGGGTCGGGGATGGGCAGGGGCAGCTGGTGGAAACCTCGCTGATGCGCGCCGGCGCCTACGTGATCGGGTGGGATCTTTCCCAGCAGTTGAAGTATGGCGAGGCGGTCACGGCGCAGCCTCGGCATGATCGGCCCGCGGCGGCTTCGGGCTTCTTCCGCACCGCAGACGACCGCTGGTTCATGGTCTCGCCGCGCGGGCCGACCTGCTTTCCCTCGATCCTGACGTTGACGGGCCTCGGCCATCTGATCGGCGACCCCCGCTTCACCCCGCCCATTGCCGATCTGGAGCGGGTGCGCGAGCTGCGGGCGATGCTGGATGAGGTCTTTGCTGGAATGACGCTGGAGGAGGTTGGCCGACGGCTTTCCGCCGCCGACCTGATCTGGGCGCCCATGGCCAGCCTGGCCGAGATGGCGAACGACCCACAGGCCCGGGCGGCCGGGGTGGTGGTGCAGACCCCGGATGGCGCGGGCGGCAGCTTCGCGGCGCCGGCCACGCCCGCGCGCTTTCCGGGCGCCGAACATGGGCCAAGGTCGGCCTATCCGGGACTGGGCGAACACACGCGCCAGGTCCTGGCCGAAGCCGGCCTGACCGCGGTGCAGGTCGAACGGCTGATCGCCGCCGGCGTCGCCGTGCAGGGGGTGGGTTAGCATGTTGAGATTAAGCTAGATCGGTATGATTGAGTCGCTCCTCCGATGGAGGAGCTGTCCCGAAGGGACTGAGGAGGCCTTGCCGCTACGCAGACGTGGCCAGAAAGAGCCGCGCCGACAGCAGAGGATTCGATTGAGACGCCAGCTTAGCGGCCAGGCCTCCTCAGTCAGCCTTGCAGGCTGACAGCTCCTCCATCGGAGGAGCGATTCAATCCTGCGCCAAACCGCTCTAGATCGGCCTAAGCCCGCACGGCCTTCACCACCTCGGCCTGCAGCCGGCTGATCATCCCCGCATCGCGCGGCGGCTGGCCCTGGCGGACGACGACCAGATCCAGCGACGGGGTCTCGATCGCCACCTGACCGCCGGCGCCCAGGGCGCCGAAGGTGTCCGGCGGTGAGCCGGGGAAACGATAGCTGGGCACGGTCCCGAAAGGCTCGACGCCGGGCTTGGCGTTGACCCACCAGAGGTAGCCGTAGGAGCCGTTCAGCGCCTGGGACGGCGAAGTCGCGGCCTTGAAGTAGGCGGGACTGACCAACTGCCGGCCGTTCCAATTGCCGCCGCGCAGGGCGAACAGACCGAACCGAGCCAGGTCTCGGCCAGAGCAGATGGCGGTGTAGTAGTTGGTCACCGGCCCATGCTCGCCCTGGCCGACATTGGTGAGCCAGCTCCAGTGCTCCATGCCCAGCGGCCCGATCAGCACCCGCTGGGCAAAGGCGCGGAAGTCCTCGCCCGCCGCCTGTTCGACCACATGGTAGAGCAGGTGGAACATCGGCGTGGCGTAGGCCCACTGCGCGCCCGGCGCGTGGTCGATGGCGCTGGACGCGTCGATCTGGAACTGATCGCCGCTGATGTCGCGCAGCTTCAGCCCCTCGAAATGCAGCCCACTGGTCATGGTCAGCAAATGCCGGATCGTGATCGACTGCTTGGGCGTGCCGCGCCAGGAGGGGATGAAGTCGGCGGCGCTCTGATCCACGTTTCTGATGTGACCCTGGTCAATGCAGATGCCGATCAGCACCGCGAGCACGCTCTTGGCCGCCGAGGCGAGCTGGGACGACTTGTCCGGCCCCCAGCCGCCGCCATAGGCCTCGGCGACGATCCGCCCGCCGCGCAGCACCAGCACGCTCAGGCTCTGGTCGGCGATGGCGCGGGTCACGGCGGCGGACAGGGCGGCGGGATCGAACCCGGCCTCGGCGGGCGAAGCGGTCGCCCAGCCGCCATCCGTTGGCCAATAGGGGCCTGCGAAGGCGCGCGTCCCGATAAGCGCCAGAGGCAGGGCCGCGCCGGCGCCGGTCAGCAGGGTTCTTCGGTTGGTCATGTCGGGCCCTCGCGGCTGCGAAAAATCGCCGCCAGTTTAAACGCATTGGGCGGCGATCGCCGTCTGTCCGGGCCGAGGCGATTTTTGCTGATACATTATTTCATTCAGCCGCCGTTCAGGCAGGAACAGTCAAGGTCTCGTTAACACACTGATCAGAGACCTCCCGCCGCAATCATGCGGCCTCCGAGGCTCCAGAAGGGAGTTCTCATGAAAACCATCATTTCAGCCCTGGCGTCGGTCGCTCTGTTGGCCGCGCCCATCGCGGCCTCGGCTCAGAGTTCGCACGGCGGCGGCTCCGGCGGCGGCGCGCATAGCGGCGGCGGCTCCCATTCCAGCGGTGGCGGCGCGGCTCATGCGGGCGGCGGGAGTCATTTCGCCGGCGGCGGCGGACGCGGCGGTTTTCGCGGCGGGTATAGAGGCGGAGGCTATGGCGGCGCCCTGATCGCCGGCGCGCTCGGCTTCTATGCGGGCTCGGCCTACTACGACAACGGCTACTATGGCCCTGGCCCCTACGCTTACGGCCCCGGCTATGCCCCGGGGTACGCTTACGACGGCGATGGCGACTATAGCGATGACGGCGCCTCGGGCGCCCCGCCTCCGCCGCAGCAAGCCTGCGGCCAGTGGGTCTGGGACCAGAACGCCGGTCGCTACTTCTGGGCGGCGGGCCAGGGCTGCTGAGGCTCTGATCCAGAACCGAGCCTGGTGACGTCGCAATCGCGCGCCGCTAGGCTCGGCCCATGGGCCGTCAGGACATATTCCGCCAGATCGCGCTCGCTCTTCCGGCGGCGTACGAGGATCTCCATCGCAAACGCCCGGCGTTTCGCTTGGAGAAGCGGATATTCGCCATGCTCGGCGTGACTGGCAACCCGGCCCTGTTCCCCGCGTTGGGCGACGAGGAGGTCGCGGTGGTCAAGCTGGGCCGCGACGACCAGCTCAACCTGACCGCCGTGTTCGAGGGCGCGGTTGAACCCACCGAGGCCTACGGCCATCACGGCTGGACTTATCTGCGGCTCGGGGCGCTGGACGAGGCGGCGCTGTCGCTGATCCTGCGACTGGCCTGGGCGCATGTGGCGCCGAAGCGTCTCGTCGCCGCCCACGCGGCTCAGCGGCAGTCCTAGCCGATCCGCCGATAGGGCAGGCCGCGCGCCAGCCAGCAGCCGACCGTGGCGCTGGTGACGCGGCCGCTCTCGGCGTGGAAGGCCAGGGTCCAGTCGCCCGGCGGCGAGTGGTCGAGCGCGCGAGGGCAGGGCAGGGCCCAGACGCCCGGGCCGATGGGGTCGAGCAACTCCATCCGCCCCTGACCCAGGAAGCCGGAGAAGGCGCCGTAAAGCACGCCCCCCGCATCGACCACGGTCAGGTCGGCCTCCAGCTCGTCGCAGCGATAGCGGCCAGCGGGGTTGGGCGCATCGCCTTTCTCGCCGACCGGCAGCAGGCGCGAGGAGTGGTGCTCGCTCGGCCGGTCCAGCCACAGGCCATCGCGCTCGGGGCGCAGGCGCACGTCCGTGCCCGCCGAGCCGTCCGGCTGCAGGTCGAGCACCTCGGCGCCCTGGCCATAGCGCAACCGCACCTGGCCGCTTCCGGCGGCCTCGATGCGCGCCGACAAGCCCGTCTCCGGCTCGATATAGGCGCCGAGCCAGGCCGGCGGGGCGATGTCGCCGGCAGGCTTCGGCCGCATCTCGCCGAGGGCGGCGGCGAACAAGTCTATCGCCGCGCCATAGGCGTCGCCCATGTGGTTGAACATCACCACGACCGAGAGCCGGTCGTTCGCCGAGTGCAGGCGGTGGCTACGCCAGCCGCGCAAGGCGCCCCCGTGGCCCGTGATCGGCCGGCCGAACTCCGAGCGGCGGCCCAGGCCGAAGCCATAGCCGGCGCGGGTTCCATCCGCGAAGCTCACCGGCGCGGACAGGCGGTTGTAGAGGCCCTCCGCATCGTCGCGGGTGGCGTCGATGAACCGCTCCCAGGCGATCATGTCGTCCAGGCTGGCGCCCAGGCCGGCATCGCCGGTCCAGACGATCCGGTTCTCCGCCGCGCGGAAGCCGGCGGCCTGGTTGCCCTCATAGCCCTCGCAGCCGTCCGGCAGGGCGCGGGTGTCCGCGGCCAGGATGGCGGTCTCCATGCCGGCTGGCTCGAACACGCGGGTGCGCAGCAACTCGGCGAAGCTCACGCCGGCCTGCTCGGCGGCGGCGTCCGACAGCAGGCGGAAGTTCTGGTTGACGTAGGAGTTGCGCGTGCCCGGCGTGAACTGCAGCGTCCGCGTCCCGGCGATGACCCGCTCGGCCTCCAAATCACCGAACGGCGCCTCCGCCGGCGAGCCGTGCAACATGGCCACCGCCCAGTAGTCGCGCAGGCCCGACTGGTTGTGGGCCAGGTGCAGGGCGCCGGGCGAGGCCTGTTTCAGTAAGGGCAGGCGGCCGGCGATGGCGGCGTCCAGCACGGAAGGATCGGGGAAGGCGTCCAGCATCACGCCGCAGGTGAACTGCTTGGTGATCGAGCACATGCGGAACAGGGTCTTGGGCGTGAAGGCTATCCGCCGCTCGGCATTGGCCCAGCCCCAGGCGTGCCGCGCCACGATCTCGCCTTCGCGCACCACCGCGACTGTGCCGCCGGGGCCGGGATAGGCGTTGGGAAGGGCGGCGATGGCGCGGTCGAGACGGGAGGCGAGGCTGTCGGTCACGGGCGATGGCCTTTCGACGATAAGGACGCGTCTGTCGGAGGCCTGGCGCCGGATGAGGGACTCGAACCCCCGACCTTCGGTTTACAAAACCGCTGCTCTACCAACTGAGCTAATCCGGCGTGTTGGTCTTGAGGAAAATCAGGCGGCTATGGGAACCGCGCGATCAGCCTATTTCCCCTGTCGAGGGATGGCATACAAGGCTTGGCCAAGACAATCCCCCTGGCGGGGCGATCGGGGTGGAAGGCAGGCTGCCTCCCCATAGTTGATCCGCCAAAATACTTAGTCATGGCGAGGAGCGCCCTCTTCGGGCGCCTCGAACCACGCACTCCGTTCGTTCCAATTCAGGCGGTAGGATCAACCGCTGTCGGCATTACCGATGCGCAGTGTATTTGGCGAACACGGCCTCCATTTCCTTGTCTGTGGCGAGATCCCCGCGATCCGCAGCGGCGATGCCCTCCATGATCTCTGCCACCTGCCAGGTTTGCACCGACACGTAGGTTTCGATCGCGCGTTCGATCAGCCAATCACGGAATCGAGCGGTCTTCGCGGCGAGTTCATCCAGCTCGACCGAGAGGCCGTCATCAAGTTGGACAGTGATCTGAGCGGTCATCGTCCAAATCCCGACCTATCCTTCGGTTCGGCCATAATCGCAGACAGACACCGCTCATTTCAACACATCCCCGCTTTGGCTTTGCCAGCGGGGCGCCCTATATGACCGTCCCCGCAAAAGCCTCGAAGTTCGCCATGGCCCGTATCCTGATCACCTCCGCGCTGCCCTACATCAATGGGATCAAGCACCTGGGAAATCTGGCCGGCTCCATGCTGCCGGCGGACGTTTACGCCCGCTATCAGCGCTCGCGGGGCAACGAGACCCTCTACATCTGCGCCACCGACGAGCATGGCACGCCGGCCGAGTTGGCCGCCGCCGCCGCCGGCCAGGACGTGTTCACCTACTGCGAGGAAAAACACCGGCTGCAGCACGATATCGGCCGCGCTTTCGGCCTCTCCTTTGACTGGTTCGGCCGCTCTTCCTCGCCGCAGAACTACCGGCTGACCCAACACTTCGCCGAGGTGCTGGAGGACAACGGTCTGATCGAGGAACGGGTCGATCGGATGATCTATTCCAACGCCGATAAGCGCTTCCTGCCCGACCGCTATGTCGAAGGGATCTGCCCGGTCTGCGCCTATCCGGCCGCGCGCGGCGACCAGTGCGACAACTGCGGCTCGCTGCTCGATCCGGTGGATCTGAAGGAGCCCTATTCGGTGATCTCCGGCTCGCGGGACCTGGAGGTGCGCGACACCCGCCACCTCTATCTGCTGCAGACCAAGATCGAGCACCGCATCCGTGACTGGGTCGATAGCCGCCAGGACTGGCCGACCTTGGCCAAGTCCATCGCCTACAAGCACCTGGACGAGGGGCTGATCGACCGGGGCATCACCCGGGACCTGGCCTGGGGCGTGCCCGTCACCCGGGGCGGCGTTCCGCGTCCGGGGTTCGAGGACAAGGTCTTCTACGTCTGGTTCGACGCCCCGATCGAATACATCGCCGCCACGGAAGAGTGGTCGGACGACGTCGGCGGCAACTCTGGTGGCTGGGAACGCTGGTGGCGCAAGGACAAGGGCGCCGAGGACGTCCGCTACGTCGAGTTCATGGGCAAGGACAATGTCGCCTTCCATACCGTGAGCTTCCCCGCGACCATCATCGGGTCCGAGGAGCCGTGGAAGTCGGTGGACATGCTCAAGGCGTTCAACTGGCTCAACTGGTATGGCCAGCCGTTCTCGACCTCGAAGAAGCGCGGCGTCTTCATGGACAAGGCGCTGGAGATCGCCCCGCCGGACACCTGGCGCTGGTACCTGACCGCCAACAGCCCGGAGCATTCCGATAGCGCCTTCACCTGGGAGCAGTTCCAGTCGGCGGTGAACAAGGACCTGGCCGACGTGCTGGGTAACTTCGTCAACCGCATCGTCAAGTTCGCCGAGACCCGGTTCGAGGCCGTTGTGCCCGAAGGCGGCGAGCCGGGGCCGCTGGAGCAGAAGCTCTATGCCGACGTGGCTGCCAAGCTGGCCGAGCTGACCGAGCAGATGGAGGCGATCGAGGTCCGCAAATCGACCCAGGCGCTGCGGGCGCTGTGGGTGCTGGGCAACGAATACCTGCAGGAAGCCGCGCCCTGGACAGCGATCAAGACCGATCGCGACAGGGCGGCGGTGGTCGTACGCACCGGCCTGAACCTCGCGGCCCTGTTCGCCCGCGTCTCGGCGCCCTTCATTCCCTTCGCGGCGGAGAAGATCGCCCTAGCCTTGGGCGCGCCTTATCCGCCCAAGTGGCCCTCCCTAGACGCCGCCGCGGAGCTCTCGGTTCTCCCCGCCGGGCGCGGGGTCCAGGCGCCGGAGGTGCTGTTCCGCAAGATCGAGGACAGCGAGGTTGCGGAGTGGACGGAACGGTTCGCCGGGGCTGCTTCTACCTGATGTGCGTGGTTCGAGACGGCCTTCGGCCTCCTCACCAAACTCAGGTTTAGGGATTCGACTTCCGCACAAAAGGCGAATTTGGTGAGGAGCGGCCTCTTGGCCGCGTCTCGAACCACGCACGAATTCTATTTCCCGCGCCGAGCCGCTTCTTCCGGCTTGATGTGCAGCCACCCCGGCGTCACCGAATTATAGGCGCCGACCTGGTTCAGGTTGACCACATCCCCGCGATAGCCCTGCCAGACCATGTGCAGGGCGACATAGACCACCACCACGACGCCGACATAGCTGATCCATTTCACCCGGTTCAGCACTCCGGCGATCAGGTTGGCCGCGACGCCCATCAGGCCGATGGACAGCAGAAGGCCGAACAGCAGCACGATGGGGTGGCTCAGCGCCGCGCCGGCCACGGCCAGCACATTGTCCAGCGACATGGCCAGGTCGGCGAGCAGGATCTGGAAGAAGGCGCCCCAGAAGGTCTTGGCCGGCCTGGCCTCGCCTTCCGGCCCGGCCGCGGCCTTCGCCTCCTTGCGCAGGTCACGCCACATCCGCCAGCCGACCACCAGCAGGATGAAGCCGCCCGCCAGCTTCAGGCCGATCAGGGTCAGCAGCCGCTGGGCCAGCAGGGCGAAGATCAGCCGCATGATCACGGCCGCGCCGAGGCCTGACATGATCACTCGCTTGCGCCGGCTGGGATCCAGGCCGGCCGCCGCCATGCCTACGGCCACGGCGTTGTCGCCGGCCAGTACAAGGTCGATCAGCATCACCTGGAGCAGGGCCGCGAGCATCCCGATCCAATCGACGCCGCCAGCGGTCAAGGTATGGCCCATGCCCCCTTCATGCCGCGAGGGCGCCGGCGTTACAAGCTTGCATCAGCGGTCGGGTCAGACCGACTCCAGCACCAGTCCGCGGCCCTCGACATGGATGGGACGATCGTCGTGGCCGGCGGCTTGGCCGTGATCGTCCGCATGCGCCTCGGCCGCGACGTGGTCGGGCGTCGCCAGGACGGATTCCGCAACGGGTTCGGCATGGGTCTCGGCCGCATCGTGGCTCTCGACGGCGATGGGATACCCAACCGCCGGTTCCTCATGGGTGACCGGCTCCGCATGGGCGAAAGGTTCTTCGTGGACGATATGCTCCACCACCGGGCCGCGCGGCTCCAGCGATGGGGTCACGCCCGGGATGCCATAGGGAATGCCGTTGAACGAAGGATGCCCGTGCGTGTCGCCTTCGCCATGTTCCCCGGTCCCGTGTTCGCCCGCATGCGCCTCCGCCTCGTGCCCGCGCGATGCGTCCGGCGCTGGATGATCGCCATGGCCTTCCGACGTCGCCAGCGCCTCGACCGCGACCGGCGCCGCCGCTTCGGCATAAACCGGCTCGACCTGTGGTTCATGAACCGGAGGCAGCGGGGTGACGGTCTCCTCCGGCGCGGCGGCGGACATCACGGTCGACATGGTCCGATAGCGGCGCTGGCGGTTTTCCGCCTCCCGCCTGGCCGAACCCGACCGCGCGGCCATGGCCAGCAGGAACAGGGCGACCAGCACGATGATCGCGCCGACAATGTGCTTGGACGGCGTCTTGCCCACTACGGGCAGGGTCACGGTCTTGTGGCCAGGGATGCTGAGCATATCCAGGCTCGGCAGCTTGAAATTGTGCGCCGCCTGGGCCTGCGCCGCCGCGGCATCGACAGCGGCCACAGCCTGCTTCAGTTGCGCCAGAGCGAAGGTCTTGGCGTCGCCGGCGCCCTTCAGCGCGGCGTTCACATCGGCGGTCAGGGGACCCTTGGCGGCCGGACCTGGCGTGACCTGCCAGGTGAAGCTGGTCGGCTTGCCGGGGGTCAGCGGCGCGGTCTGCGGGCCGGGCGGAGTGATGGTGTAGCCGTCGCCGTGCAGGGTCGCGGTCACCTCGGCCTTCTTGGCCGCGCGGCCGAGGCCGAGCTTGGCCGCTTCGTCGCGGATGCCGGCGAACAGATCCCCCGGCAGCGACAGGGTCACTGGGCCGGGCTTGGCGGCGGAGAGGTCGGCTGGCACGGCCAGCACGGCCTTGGACTTGCCGTTCATCGCCGTAGCGAGCTGGTCGGTGGGCGAGGGCGTCGGGGCGGCCACGACAGGCGCGGGCGCCGGGGCCGGCGTTGCGGCGGCGACCGGCTTGGACAGCACAGGCTTCGGCAGGATCGGCCTTGGCGCCGGGGCGGAGGCGGCATGCCAAGCCGCGTGATGGGCGGCGTGCTTGGCCCGAATGATGCCGGCGATATAGCGGTGGTTGGTCCAGAACCGGTCGCCATAGACCCGGCGTCGTTCGGCCGGCGGCATGTCCTCCGGATTGGGAATCGGCGCCATGGTGATGAACTCGCGCGCAGGCGCGGGCGCGGCTTCTACCGGTGGCGCGCCCAGCAGCTGAGGCGGTGGCGGAGGGGGCTGATAGGCGACCGGCGGAGGCGCCGGCGGCGCGGCGGGCGGAGCCGTTTCGTTACAGCCGGCCAGTCCAGCCAGCGCCACGGCGGCGACTGCGGCCAGACTCAAGCGCCAGGACGTTTTTGACACGGCGGTCATAGCTCGCACCCCCCACGGGCAGCCCGACGGCTGTCGGGCGTTAACCTTTACGGCGCGCAGAGAACCACGCGCAGGGCGAATTGCAATAGCAATGCTATGTGGCGGCCGTGTAACTCCCGCAACAGGCGAGTTTTGACGCGACTTTTAACCTTGAGCAGGAGATTTGCGGCCGCGCGAAACCTCGTACAGCGCCACGGTCGCCGCCGCAGATACATTCAGGCTTTCGAATCCACCCGGCATCGGGATGCGGCCCAGGGCGTCGCAGTGCTCGCTCACCAGCCGCCGCATGCCTTCGCCCTCGGAGCCCAGCACCAGCACCGTGGGCCGCGAATCGAGCACCGCCTCCAACGGCTCCTCCGCCGCGCCGCTCAGACCGACGGCCCGCCAGCCCAGGTCGGCCAATTGCTCCAGCGCGCGGGACAGGTTGGTCACCCGGACATAGGGCAGCATGTCCACCGCGCCGGCGGCGGCCTTGGCCAGGGCGCCGGTGAGGGCCGGGCAATGCCGCTCCTGCAGCACCACGCCGCGCGCGCCAAAGGCGGCGGCGGAGCGGAAGATGGCGCCGACGTTCTGCGGGTCGGTGACCTGGTCGAGCATCAGGATGAACCCCTCGGCCGCATCGCCCAGTTCCTCAATCGAGATCGGCTCCAGCGGCTCAGGCTTCAGCGCCACACCCTGATGCACGGCATTGGCGGGCAGGATGTTGTCGATGGCGCGCGGCTCAAGCACTTCCAGGGTGGCGATATGGCCGAACTGTGCAGCGATCTTCTTGGCGCGGTCCTCGGTGGCGATCAGCCGGCGCGGCTTGCCCCGCAGCGGGTTGCCGAGGGCGGCGGACACCGCGTGCCAGCCCCACAGCCAGTCATTGCCCCCTCGGTCGGCGGCCGGCTTTATCCGTCCCCGATCGCCTTGCGGAGCGCCCTTTGGACCCCCTTGGGGGCGACCGCGAAAACGGTCCGGTTTGCCGCGTTTCGCGTCGTTGCGTTCGTGGGAAGAGGACACTATAAGACGCGCTCCAAATTGGGGCCTTGCAGCCTCCGCAGGCGAGGCCGGCTGACCTCTATCATTGGCTGGCCGTGTTGGCGGAGGCTTTTGTTTCGAACTTTGTCGGGCTTGCCCGCCGTCGGTCGAAACAATTGCAAGGCGTTCCGGAGCGCGCGCGGGGGAATGTCCCGAGTGGCAAAGGGGGCGGACTGTAAATCCGCTGGCGTACGCCTTCGCAGGTTCGAGTCCTGCTTCCCCCACCACGCGCAACCCGGGCGGCCGTCTACAGGGCCCCGATGGAATGGTTCGACCAGGGTCGCTTTCCCGTAAGACCGATCCCGGGCGGGTATAGCACAGTGGTAGTGCAGCAGCCTTCCAAGCTGAGGATGCGGGTTCGATTCCCGCTACCCGCTCCAGGTTTTTGAGTCTCCCATCGAGTGTTCGATAGCGGCCCTGAAGGCTTCAGCGGCCGCGTGACCGCTTCCTGTGCGACGCGTTGTGCGGCATTCTGGATCGCCGCGAACGGCGCGGCGGACAAGGAGGTCCCTCGTGTCGTCAAAGAAGCCCGTCCCGAGCGCGCGCCAGCTCCATGAGGACATCGATTTTGTATCCATGATCCAGGCCACGCAGCAGCTCAATTCGCTATGCGAGAGCCTGCTTGATGGTGGCGCACTCACAGACATCCAGGGTGAATACACTGAAGAGCTCAGGATAGCGTTGGCTGCCTGGATCGTGACACTGAATAGCGCAATCGCGCCCGCCTGACGCGGCCGCCCGGTTCAATCCCGCCGAAGCGCTCCAGGGGTTACCCTTTGGACTGCAGCGATGTCTGGACCTAGGCCCCTGACGTTTGTTCAGCCTGTCGCCCGTTCCGACTTGATCAGCAGCTCCGCCCGCATCCCGATCCCCGGCTCCAGGAACCGCAGCTCGGCGCCGATCTGGCCGGCGAGGGAGCGGATGATGCGGAAGCCGAGGCTGGTGGCGGTCTGGGGATCCAGGTCTTCGGGCAGGCCGACGCCGTCGTCGGCGAAATAGATCAGCAGCCCGTCATCGGTGGCCTGGCAGCCCAGCTCCCGCCGCCCGGGCAGGCCGGCGGGGTGGGCGTATTTGAGCGAGTTGGTGATCAGTTCGGTAACGATCATCGCCACCGCCAGCGCCTGGTCGGATGGCATCGCGCAGTGGGCGTCCAACCGATAGATCATCTCGCCGGGATCCACGGCGCACGATCCCAGCAGACCCTCGGCGATCGAGCGCAGGTGAACGCCCACATCGATGTCGGCGGACGGTCCGGTCCGGGTGAGGGCTCGGTGCATATGGGCGGCGGTTTCGATTCGCACGGCAATGTCCTCGAGCAGGTCGCGGACTTCCTTCGGGCTGCGCAGCTTTCGAATCTGACCTTCGTCGCGAGCATGCAATCGTACAATTGCGGCCACGGCTGCAAAACTGTTCGCTACCCGATGATTGGCCTCGATCAGTAAATCCGGTGATTCGTTCAATTTGTTTTCACAGAGGGACATATATTGCATGCTCACTGCCAATATTCCCCGATTGATAATCTTACCAATTCGTGGATCGGGCACAAGTGAAGTAAATCCGGCACCATCATTGGTCTATAAAGCCCCCATTGAACATGATGTTGTTTTGCAGCCACCTGCGCCCAGTCCACCTTTGCAACCAAAACCGTCATTGGCGGTTAATGAGTAGAAACTGTCGTTTGAGCTGTTGACGCCATTGGCGTCTTATGGCTTCATCAATCCGGGTTTCGGATGCGGAGAAGGGGCGATGTCCGATTTATCGAGAGGCGAGCGTCTGCAGATCATGCTGACGGATGACGAATTGGCTGCGGTCGATGACTGGCGGTTTCAGAAGCGCATGCCCAGCCGCGCGTCGGCCGTGCGCGAGCTGCTGAAGCGCGGTCTGGCCGCTGAAGGCTTCGATCAGTCCGCCAACGGGGCCAAGTCCAAGGACTATGGCGTCATCAGCCAGGGCGACGGGCTGGAGTAGGGGCCAACCCCGGCCCTTGCGCCCCCGCCAGACTTTCCCTAGTTAGGCGCCCGAAACCCGCGCGCGATCGCGTGGGCGGTCCGCGGTTTGCGCCGGGACCAGACAGTCAAACGCACTCAAGGCAAACGCCCTCAAGGCACGCCCTCAAAGGTAAAACGATGGCCAAGGAAAAATTCGAGCGGAATAAGCCGCACTGCAACATTGGCACGATTGGTCACGTTGACCACGGCAAGACGACATTGACGGCGGCGATCACGATGATCCTGGCCAAGTCGGGCGGTGCGACGGCGAAGAAGTACGAGGACATCGACGCGGCTCCGGAAGAGAAGGCGCGGGGCATCACGATCAACACGGCGCACGTGGAGTATGAGACGAAGAACCGCCACTACGCCCACGTCGACTGCCCCGGCCACGCCGACTATGTGAAGAACATGATCACCGGCGCGGCGCAGATGGACGGCGCGATCCTGGTGGTGTCCGGCGCCGATGGCCCGATGCCGCAGACCCGCGAGCATATCCTGCTGGCCCGTCAGGTCGGCGTGCCGGCCCTGGTGGTCTACATGAACAAGGTCGACCTGGTTGACGACGAAGAGCTGCTGGAGCTGGTGGAGATGGAGGTGCGCGAGCTCCTGTCGTCCTACGAGTTCCCGGGCGACGACATCCCGATCGTCAAGGGCTCGGCCAAGGTGGCCATCGACGGCGGCGATCCCAAGATCGGCGAAGACTCGATCCTGGCGCTGATGACGGCGGTGGACACCTACATCCCGCAGCCGGAGCGTCCCATCGACCTGCCGTTCCTGATGCCGGTGGAAGACGTCTTCTCCATCTCCGGCCGCGGCACCGTGGTCACGGGCCGGGTCGAGCGCGGGATCGTCAAGGTCGGCGAGGAAGTCGAGATCGTCGGCATCCGCCCGGTCCAGAAGACCGTCTGCACGGGCGTGGAAATGTTCCGCAAGCTGCT